>Ga0210409_10000133_pt1 | contig 162679 bp, 118 predicted proteins | sample IncBWH17MmetaG_FD_161649 | JGI IMG/M metagenome (GOLD analysis project Ga0210409, IMG submission 161649) | Forest soil microbial communities from Barre Woods Harvard Forest LTER site, Petersham, Massachusetts, United States - Inc-BW-H-17-M | ecosystem: Environmental > Terrestrial > Soil >... | reverse complement strand
CGAGGCGGTGGCATTAAGCTGGGTGGCGGAGAGCGCAGTTCCGTAGGCGATGGCTGCCGGCGTCGCCCAAGTGATCGTCGGCTTGACTTGGTTGACTGGGTGGACGACGAGGCTGACGGTGGCGGTAGCTGTGGAGTAGGTGGTTGAGTTGGTCGGGGTGAAGGTGGCGGTGAGCGAGTCGGTGCCGACTGCGGGAATGGTTCCAGCGGCTGGGCTGTAAGTGAAGGTTCCTGGAACCGAGGCGGTGGCATTAAGCTGGGTGGCGGAGAGTGCGGTTCCGTAGAGGACGGGCACCGGTGTTGCCCATGAGATTGTCGGCTTCACTTGCGTAGAGGAGGCAAAGAGGGTCCAATCATCTGGGGCGGCACTAAGGGATGGCTGGAAGGGAACACTGGTAGTAGCCAAGCTATAGATCGGCGTGACATTGTTAGTTGGATTCAGGGCAATATCGAGGATTGCAGCTATGGCGTTGGTCGGCACAGCGGTCGACGAGGGCGGAGTTGCCGTGGTAAAGAATGTGTCGCAGAGTGCGGTCGAACTGCTGGAGTCGATACAGCTCGCAACGGAATCGGCGAGCGAGTTGAGCTTATTAAGGATTGGGATTCCGCGAATGGTCCCGGTGGCAATGGCAGTACCTGTCGCCAAATTGGCAAGAGTGCGAGCCGATGTAAAGGCTGCCGTTAGAGCGGTGACGTCGCCGCTGTTTGAGGCGATATCATAACTCCCTGAATTCATGTAAGGCGCCAATGCATAGACCGACGCGATAGTGGTGACCTCATTGATCACAATGGGTGTCGAAGACGTGAGATTGCCACAGCTGCCGAGAGCGGTCATCAGAGCAGGGCTTCTGTTCACGGTTGTTGCGGGATTGCTACCGGTAGCAATCAGGTAGACCTGGTCGGTCGAGTTGGCGCATGTAAAGCGTCCGGAGAGGGAGAAGTTTCCGTTGCCATCTGTTACGACCGGGGAGGATAGTAACAAAGTAGCTGCTGAACCTCTTCCCGAGGTACTTGCGGCGAAGAGCTGAACATTGGAGCCGATGATCGGCTGCTGTCCGCCAAGCACGACCCCTTGGACTGAGTTATTGGTTGTTGTGGTAGTAGTAGTGCTCGTGCTGGCAGTAGCACCGGTGACGATGCCACTGCCGCAACCGGAGACAGCCACGGACGCCGAGACGATCGATATGAGGGCGAGCCGGAATTGGACAGAGAGGGAGGGAGTAGCCATTTGTCCGCCTGGGATTATTGACTCTTAGAGGAAGCTGGTGTGAAAAAATGAGCGCATGGCGCAAGGATGAAAAAAGCGACGGTCAGTACTAGTACTTTGGAAAACAAGTGGGAGCGTCACTAGGCGGGTATTGGAGCTGAACGTCGCCGTGGGCTTCGGCAACCGACAGCATCGCGTGTGCGCATTCGAAGATGCTCCACCCGTCAGGATTTTCAATATTCACCGGCAGGGGAGTGCTGGGGTGCGAGAGGCGGACAAACCCGTCGACCAGGTCGGATAAGCGATCGAGCAGTTCTGTGGAATTAGCATTCGCGTCAACTGACTGACCGAAACGATTTTCTGTATTGATCAATGATGTCGATGCGGTGGATTCCTGATCAGTCATACTCGTTGCGGGGAAGGTCATTTCTGCTAGGAGATTCCCACTATTGTGCTGCCCGAGCGCGTTTGTCATATTTACCTTTCCAATCTTGATGCAATCAAGGAAGCTAACTGAGAGACCAGTACAACAGCGAGACGAGTGACAATTTCAGAAACAGTGCTCTCTTGGCACCAAGCTTAGAAGTTAGAAGAGATGCGCGGCTATCCCACGCAGGTGGGAGGAACGATAAGAATGGGAAGGAAGGTGTGAGCCATACAGAATGGTGGCTTTACCGTAAGCTGCTAATTGTGCGGCGGGGCACAAACGAATATTGAAGTGGGAAGGGCGGCAGCAGAGATTCACTCAGGATCCTCTCCGTATTGACCATATTAATCTTTTGAAACCTAGACACTACTTTGAGTAGGAACCAGAGAAGCTGCCAAATGAATATGTGTTCTAACTATTTTTGAACGCTTCTCAGAGCAGACGAAAGAACGACACTAGCTAAGGTAAGATCACGGTTGTTCCACACAGCTACTCACTTAGAACCGGTACTCAGAGATAGTCCACTCTCAACGGGTCCTGATTCATTGACAAGATTAGTTGCTGGGCAAAATTCAGCTAAACTTTAAGCAAGTTAATTGCCAAACTAAAAAAGGTAGGCGTAACTATATGGATTTCAGTTTGATTGCTTGGTTCTTCTGAACCCGCAAAGGGGAGCCCTCTCATAGGCTCTTCGGAATTTTGTTCCGATCGTCGGGACAATTGTTCCCGGTGATCCGAGACAAAAAGACTAATTGTGAGCCGAGCGTAAATGGTAAGTAATGGATGCGGCGAATGCGCCAATCTCAAAATCGACCCGATCTATCGAAGTTACATGTACTCCTGAAGCACCTTGGGGGCATATGTAACTTCGTCCGGCTGAGACACGCGAATTGCTTGCGACCAACCGATAAGCATGAAAAAGATCACATATGCTTGGGATCCTAGGAACACGGTTCCAAGCGTGAGTACGAACCCCGCAAGGATTCCCAGGAGAGAAAAGCTAAAGTGGCGGTCCTCCTTCAAGGTAGCTCTCAAGCCGGCTATCAGTAGAGAAGCGGCCCCCTCCAGCATAAGTAAGACAAGGGCTATCAGCCCCATGTATCCCTGTACGAGATATACGAACAGATACTCGTTGTCGATAGAATTTTGACCCCCAACACGTGGGAAGTTCATACCCCAGCCCCAGGCACCACCCAACTCGGCAACTGGGAGGTAGTTTTCCGTGAGTTGTTGCCGATATTGCGCAGTTTGCTGTTCGGAACTTGTTGTTGCAGAGTTCAGATACTGCTTAGCAGACACGTATCCGGGAAGACCTATGGCCAGAGCTATACCCCCCACGATAAGTGATCGGCGAAGCAAATTGTCGGCGCAGCCAATGAACGCAATGCTCCAGGCGAGAATCGCCCCGAACCAAGGACCCCTAGCCTGAGTCATGAATAAAGTCAGCGCCAGTGTAGCAGTGATGACAGTGGCCTTCTTCAGTGGAAGCGAACGGAGTTGCTTAAATTTGGATTCCCAGTAACCCCAATTCGATAGCCAAAGGGCGAGTACAAGGCCCGTAAACAGGACCATGCCAGCCAGTTCGGACTGCGAATAAGGCCCCGCCACGCGACCGAAACCCCAGCGGATCTGCGTTACCCACCCGTTCCACTGATACGGAAAGAAGTGACTCCAGAAGTAGCTGAAGGGGTTGGCTTTCATAAAATACTCGTACATGGACGGGATGGATGCTGCGAACAAGAGCCAGACAAATCTTCGAATCGTTTTAACGCGGGCGCCGGGCTGCTCAATCAACAGTTTCCCTGCCATATAGGGAATCAGCCCAGTGGCGACTACCTGGAATACTCCGAACATCGACGTGGTTGTACGTCCAACTCTGTAATCGGCATAGCCGGCGGTGAAGACGAAGATCGCCACCCAAATATCCGCTCGGGAAAACCTCCAGTGCGAGAGGTTGGTGAGGACCATTCCTGCGCCAAGAGGCACCATGGCTGCTTCTATGAAAGAGATAGGAGGCAGGGAAGCTATCTTCCAGAAATAATCCGTGGGTACGAGCATCAGGACGGGTAGACAGACGTCGAGAAAGGCACGCTGGGTGGTCCAGCGCAGTAATGCAACGACGCAGAGGATGCCCGGAATAAGGACGATTATCTCCATGGTTTTTCCTGCCTAATTCCGCGAAAAACTGCCAGCGCGATTTGGGTTGATGTTGACGTTTCGGTTGAGACAGGTTAATGGAGATTGGTAGGTCATCTTTGAGTATGCGAAAGTGGGAGAGTTGAACATAGCGGCAACAATCAGAGTACACGCCGATCAAACGAACTGCAGTCATCATTTTGGGGGACTGCGGTAGAGCGGACCGGTGAGCATTTGAAGTCATTTACTCTGGACAACCTGGGTATAATGCACTGACAAGCAATTAAATTCAGGCTTCTGATGTTATCGACAGATATGCCCTTTTTGTGCCTATACGGTAGTCGTAGAGGATCTGGTCAACAAGAGTTCGCAAGCCATCGCGGTTTGTCTCCTCGAGTGATCTTGCTCGCCTTCTCTTTCGATTGGCTGGACCGCCAGCAAAAACAAGGCTTCAGGTACCTCCATTCAGACATTTAGTTTTTGCAAAATAGGCATCAGGTCCGGCGCCTCAGAATCTCACTGCACGCCCTAGGCGATGACAAGGAGCTCCATGAATCCGATCGGTATTAAATCGCCGCTTGAGCAAACCCATAAGCAGGAGGAACCCCAAAGGCGCAGTTTCCGGATTGCTCGTAGCCTGCGGATGCATCGCGGACTGGCCCTCAGCGTCACCGCCGTTATGTGCGCACTGTTCGTCGCTTTCGGTCTGTCACGGCATCCTCAGTATGAGGCACAAAGCCTCCTATACGTGCAGCCGATTACGGCTAAGCCCGTGACGGATACTACAGGCGGATCTTACGATCCATCAAGATATGACTCATATATTCAACAGCAATTGCAGACGATTGTCCGCCAGGACATCCTATCTGAAGCACTGAAGAAACTGCCGCCTGGGACGTGGCAAATGCCTGGCGAGCCGGAGCAGTCGGCAGTCGCCCGCTTGCAGAGCAGCCTCAAGGCCGAGCGCATTTTTGGCAGTTACCAGGTTGCCGTCAGCTTGAAAGGAAATGACCCGTCGGCAATTACGAAAGTTGTGAATGAGGTGACGTCAGCCTTTTTGCGTAAGGGGCGGGACGACGAACTTGCTCAAAGCGACCAACAACTCCAGGTTCTGACACAAGAGCGGGAGCGCATCCAGGGGGATTTGGAAAAGGATCGTCAGGAACAGGCAGGGCTGAGTTCCACCCTTGGAGTTGCCGACACTGCGGGCGAGACTGGTAACCCCTACGATGTCCAGTTGGAAGAGCTGCGAAAAGAGGTCGCCTCGGCGCGGGCCGCTCATGCAATCGCTGCAGGACAGCCTGCATCCCTCTCCGGCAAAGCGCAATCGCCAGAGACTCTCAGTGCGGTGGTAGAGGAGATGATCGTAAATGATCCAGGCTTGGCCGCTCTGAAGACTACGATCATGCAACGTCGTAACGTCCTGACGAGCCAAATGGCCGGACTCACACCGATCAATCCTCTCTATAAACAGGACGAGGAAGAGCTGGCGCGTCTGAATCAATCGCTGGAGAACATGACAACCGAGTTGCGTGGCAAAGCTGCCCAACAATTGCAGGGCAAATTGAGATTTGAGTCCGCCCGCACCGCGGACATTCAGTCGCGACTGGAAAGTCAGCTTGCGCAACAGACCGCTATTGCGGCAGCTGCCGCACCGAAGCTGCAGCGCGCATCCGATCTAGCTGCAGATATTACGAGACTACAGGTGCGCTTTGCCGAGATCGACAATGCCATTCGCAGCATAGAACTGCAGCATAGCTCAGCAGGCCTGATTCATCTTTCGCTGGCTGCCGTTCAACCACAGAAGCCGCAGCCTTCCAAAAAAGTACCGATCCTCATCGCGGCTCTCCCTCTCGCTTTTTGTTTTGGAACCGCGGCTGCAGTGGCAAGGCAGATGCTAGATCCCAAGGTCTACATCGCAGAAGATGTAGGAAATGTCCTGAAGTTCAAGCCGATGGCGATCCTTCCCGACCCGGAGGACGTCAATGAGAAGGTGATGGACGAGTTCATACTGCGGTTCGTCGCGGGAGTCGATCAGGCGCATCGGGCCGGGGCCGCCAGGACCTACGTCTTCACCGCTGCGTCATTGGACACAGAGATTACCGAACTCGTCGCTTCACTTGCGCGGAAGATGGATCAGATAGGCTACAGGACCATGATCCTGAAGGCCTCGGCAGCTCTCCAAAACCTTGCACCGGCCGAGGAAGAGATGGAAAAAACATGGGGCGACACACGCCTGATGAAGCATCGGGAAACGCGGTTGACTCATGTAAAACGTGAGAGTTTCGTCGTCGAGAACTTTGAAAGACTCAAGCAGAATGTCGACCTTCTCTTCATTGAGGCGTTACCGATTCTGTCTTCAGCTGAGGCAGAATTTGTGGCGCGTCTGGCTGATGCAACTATTCTGATTGCGGAGTCCGCCAAGACAACTCGCCGGGAGTTAGTTGGCTCACTCGAGCTTGTGCGGCGATTGGGTGTGGCTGCTGTGGCTGCAGTTCTGAATGGCGTAAGTCTGCGAAATGCGGATAATGACTTTATCGCTGCTGTCCGCAGCGTTGAAGGCCGGCAGTCCGAGGTCCGACGCCAAAACGGGAGTACACGCGAAGACGTTCGCGAAAAGGTCGTTGTTAGTGTGTACGACGATCCGGACTTGCTCGCGCGGGGCCGCAAGACTTAGGGGCAACTAAGGACGCGTGCCATTCCCCACATCGGCTACTTGGGGAGGACACTCCTTGCCAGGTTCCAAATCTTCGTGGATAGAGAGGCATTTGGGTGGATCACTAATGTGTGTGGTACGGTTCAATGCCTCGACCATTTTGGCAGCAGGCGATGGCGATATTGTGAAAAAAGGATGAAAAGGGTATGGGAGCAAGGGAGGATGAAAAGGATGGTTGGTCCGGAGCCGCGCGATGGATCGCCGCGTGGAATTCCGCCGAAGGAACCCGCATCCGGTTGTTCTGTTTGCCACACGCCGGATCGGGATCAGCGATATTTCACACATGGAAGCGAGCGCTGCCCGCATGGATTGATGTCTGCCCAATTCTGCTTCCCGGTAGGGAGGTTCGCCTGGCGGAACGCCCCTACTCGAACAGCGACCTGTTGATTGAGGAAATGGCCGAAGCGTTGACGGGACATCTCAATAAGCCATACGCGATTTTCGGCCACAGCATGGGTGCACTACTCGCGTTCGAGTTGGCGCAGCACCTCCGGAGCAATGCTCTTCGGACGCCGAGCTACCTGTTTCTCTCCGGACGCGTCGCCGCACACCTGCCATGGGGACACAAACTGATTCATCATTTGCCTGCCGAGGAGTTTCTTGCACAACTGGGAGCGCGATACGGTGGTTTACCACAGGAGCTGTTGCACGATCCCCTTCTGCAAGAGATTTACCTGCCGATCCTGCGAGCGGACATGATGTTGCTCGAGACACATCGCCATCGCGAGCGTCCTCCGCTCGATTGCCCGATTATGGCTTTCGCCGGAATGGATGACAGCAATGTCTCAAATGAATCGCTTGCTGCGTGGGGTCAGCAGACCACGGCTGATTTTTCCGTGCGGCGGTTCGCCGGCGATCATTTCTATCTCTCAGGTTCCAGCAGGGCATTGCTGCTCGAAGTGTTGTGCGAGAAACTGATCGCGATGGATGCATCCGCGTCTAGTTAGTTGCGGTCCATCTAAAGACCGTCATTGAGAAGCGCGGTACAGAGTACGGCGAACGTGGATTGAAGCTGTTCAGGGTCCAGTCCACGATACCGACGTTGGCCATTGCTTCGTTTGTGTCGGTGATGTTCTTGGAGGTCAGCTGGCTGATATTAACCGTGCCCGAGGGGGCGGCGGCTCCTGAAAAAGTTATGGGCAGAGCTTCGTCACGGCTCAGGTTGAAGACGATTAGGCTGTGTTGTCTGCCGTCTACGAAGGCGAACGTCTGGAGGTAGTGTGCCTTATCAAGCTTTATGCCGTCGTTGGCGCTGGGCTTCTGATTCCATGTAGGGTTGGCCCCCGTCAGCGTCGTCGTGAGCATTGTTGGAAGGATCGCCTGGTTGGCGAGTTGCTCGGCGAGGAACTGAGGCCGACGCCGATTTGTCGATCCACCCATGTCGATCACTGTTCCCCAGAGCCACATCTTCTCTTTTGGATCGGCGGGATTTCTGAAATGGTTGGCGTATTGTGGTAGCGCCCAGATTGCCTGGTTGGTGATGCCGAGGTCTCGCATCATTAGCAGCATGTGCTCTGCGACTGTGATGCCTGCCGCTATGGAAGTAACGACGGCATCGATGCTGGGTTGTTGTGCAGCGCCGCTCATGGTTCCGAGGTTGACCTCATAGACGGCAAGTTTGGCGGGGTGTGTCGCGCTTTTCACCGTTTTTGCCTGCTGAGCCATGTAGCCGGAGGCCACGCTGTCGATCATCTCGGGTTGGGCGAACATCGGACCAAAGATAGACTCATTGGAACTCGTGTCGTTGAATTCGGTGAAGAGATAAGGTGCGACAGCGGCGCTGTCGTAGTTGCTGCTGTGGTTGAGTTCCTCTTGGGTCCACCAAGGGTTCACTGCTTGGCTTCCAAGAATCAAGTCGAACTTGTCTGGTATGTAAGCGGAGGAGCTTCGCGCAGCGGCGAAAATTTCCTCAGCGCGCCTTCCATAGGCAACGGGTTCGTTGATGGCTGCTCCATAAAAAGTGGACCCATTCCACTGTTCATTGCCCAGTTCGAGATGGATCACAGGAAAGATTGTGGTCCAAGGCGTGGCTTGTCCAAGGGCAGCCCGCTTGGAGCCATAGATTGTGGAGGGCGAAGCAGCAAGATATTCGATCAGGTTTCTGGCCTCCACGGGCGACATGCCAGCCTGCATCGTGTACCAAGGCTCGGCACCGATTGCCTGGCATAGCTGGAGGAACTCATGCAAACCGAGTGGAATGTCTTCGTGGTAGTTCTCTTGCGTACTGAATCCGGCAGGCATGCGCGCGAACGGCACGGCGATCATATTGTCGAGCGAGCTGCCGAAGTTAGTTCCGCTGTCCATGTAACGAAGGACTCCAGGGTGTAGCGTCCGCAGTGTACTTACGACTTCGTTCCGGAACGCGGTCGGATTTATGCTCGAAACTCCGGTTGCATTCTTGCTGGAGGCTCCAGCTGTTAGACTTACGTCGTCCAAAAGAACATTGCCTCCAGCTACCCTGAAGTTGAGATCGACGGGACCTGTAAGGCCTCCGTTTTCCGCGGCAGTGAAGGCGTAGGCATAGTCTTTCCACTCCGGAGACAGCCGAATCGTCCTCTCGGCGAATAGAGACACGTTTCCAATTGAAGTGCCAATGCGGGTCACAGAAACGGCTACTTGATCTTTGCCCCCCACGCCCTTTGCGCGAAATGCCAGCTCGTAAGGTCCACTCAACTGCACAAAGGATTTCCCAGAGTAGCTATCGAAGTAAGAGTGCAGGCTGGCCGACTGTCCGGGCCCCGCGGCTGTAATTCGTAGAGCTTGTTTCCCGGGGGTGTGGGGAGAGAGGTCCGATGCCTCAGCCGTGAATGTGGATCCGTTTTGCTGTGCATCCCCCCACCAACCTGCCAGGGGGTTTCCGGGAATAGCACGCTGCACGATGACGAAATCGTCTTTTGCGGGCGCGCGATCTGGCTTGGCGAAGGTGAAAGTAATGCCTAGGCCTCCACCGGCACTCGAGGTGCTTGTTTGGATGGTTCCCGTGAGTCCTTTCGCAACTCCGGAGATGAACTCAAACTGCGCGCCCTTCAGGAAGTCGATAGGCCAGCTAGTCCACTCGTTGCCGTCAGTGCAACTGGTCGCTGTGACGGCTTTGCATCGAAGGATGGACCGCCAGGTCTCAGCCTCAAATCCGGGATTTCTAAAGCTGAGGTTGCGTAGCATTTGTCCCGAGTCGTAGTAACTCTGGCCACTAAGGTTGATGCCAAGCCGTTTGACGGACGATTGTTGCACGGCTGGTCCGATGGCGATATCAGTTACGTTATCGGAACCATCGCCGGGCTTGTTTCGCTGGGCTCCCGCATGGTCACAGCCAGCTATGGCAAGGAGAAGTGAAAGGCTAGCCAAGAGAGGGATAGCGCGTAGCGAGCTGCGGCAGGCTGATGCAGCTCTCGAAGCCATAGGGTGGCATGCCGGTCTTGCGAAAAATTGGCAAAGCACATGCATGTCAGATCGGTACCCCTGAGGTACGTTTTTGAGAAGTCGGGAGCTGTTTATGAAACGATTAGAGCATATCAGACGCTTTTTCCCGGGAAGGCGACGAGATGAATAGCCTATGATCGAACAGACTAAGCACAGGCAGGCGGAGGAAAAAATCTCTACTACGACTTTGCCGCCGCTTGCAGAGGATGTATTGCAGCTGTGGCGAGTTGATCTCGCTAGTGCCGCTGATCTTCTGCAGCGTTATACCTCTTGCCTGACACCCGAGGAGCGAGGTCGCGCAGAAAGTCGCCGGGCAGGTCAAGTGCGAGAGCAGTTCGTCTTCGGAAGGGCCTGCTTGCGAATTCTCCTCGGCCGAGTTTTGGGCGTAGGTCCGCTTCAGGTACCGATTACAAATGGTAGTCATGGTAAGCCGGAGACCCCGGCGTTACGTGGCCAAAGCGTCTCTTTCAATGTCGCTCACTCCAAAGGCACAATCCTCATCGCTCTTAGTAGGCGGGGAGCAGTGGGAGTCGACATAGAACATGTCAATCCGGCGACGGATCTCATGGAAATCGCGTTGCAGTCGTTTACGGCAAACGAATACATGAAGCTGGTGTCGTTCACGAGTGCTGAGCAGCGTCAGCGCGCCTTTTATCGTTGTTGGACTCAAAAGGAAGCTGTGGTGAAGGCGGACGGCAGGGGGCTGACTTTACCGTTGTCGTCCTTTGAAGTTCCGGTCGGGCCGGCGAACTGTGCGCCTGTGCGTATCTCCGAACCCTCCGGCGATCCCGGTAGACCGTACTTCGTCAGTGATCTTCTCTTGGGGGATGATCTAGCCGGCGCGGTTGCTCTTGAATCTCCCGACGACTGCATTAATCTGCTGACCTTTCCTCTTGAGTCATACTGGTAGCTCCTTCCGCAGGTGCCCTCTTGCCACGCGCTCGAAATTGTCGAGAAATTTCAGGCGATTCGCATACTATGTAAGTACTAAGAAGAAAACTTCTGAAATGGAGCCTTGCGCCATGCGCCTAGGACTGGCTAATTTTCAATTAAGTCCGTTTCTGCTACTAGTTGCGTTCTCTCTGGTTCCGTCTGTCGGCCATACACAGGAAGCGCCTAAGCCTGAGCTGAAACAGAATCCCCTGGCTGTTCTTCGGGCGTTCGAGCCACCTGCTGATCAGGAGTACGAGCTTGGCCGCGGTGACGAAATCTCCGTTGAGGTCATTGGCCGGCCAGAGCTCACCAGCAAGCATGTCATTGGTCCGGATGGCAGAATCACGCTGTCCGTTGCCGGTTCAGTGCTGCTTGCAGATAAGACCAGGGGGGAGGCGGCCACGGAGATCCAGACCTCCCTCAGCAAATATTACTCAAATGTAACAGTCTCGGTCGGTGTAGACCACTATACCTCCAATCACATACTTCTTCTGGGAGCGGTGGAGCATCCGGGTCTCATGGCGTTTGACAAGACTCCAACGTTGCTGGAGGTCATCTCACGGGGCGGTCTACCGCTTCAAGGACCTCCAGGAAATGCAGGAACCACAGCATCTCCGGTAAGTTCGGCAAGGCCTGTTGTAGTGCCCGAGCAGTGCATGATCTATCGCGGCGACCAGACCATGGTCACGGTACAGTTGAGGAGTCTCCTCGATGAAGGAAATCCGCTTGCCGACATGCGGTTGAAGCGGGACGATATCGTCTTTGTGCCGGGGCAGGATCGGTATGTCTCGGTATTGGGACAAGTGCTGCGCCCAGGAAACGAGCGGCTCGACAGCAGATCGACTTTGTCGCAATTGCTCGCCGACGCCGGCGGAATCACAGAGAAGGCGGGACATGATCCAGCGATCCAGATCATTCATCGCGGCACGAAGACTCAGATCGTCTCCTACAAGACTCTTCTCGATTCCAAGCCGCTCGACCTGACTCTCCAATCGGGCGACATCATCTTCGTGCCGCAAAGCGGACTCGACCGCGTAGGGTATGTCTTCGAGAAGATCTCGCCGCTTGTCACGCTCTTTACCGCTTCTGCGCTGATCGCGCGCTAGTGACATTCAGGGAATTTATGACTTCGTTGACAAACAAACCGGCGAAGAAGTTGATGAACTATGGCATTCCGCCGGCCTCCCGGGCTTGGCCATCTCTCAGATGCCTGAGAATGCAGGGGGGCGATTATGTTTGACAGCATTCGCGAGGACTGGCGCACGCACAATAGCCAGTGGAGCCGTCATGGCTTCTGGGTATTGGTTATCTACCGCTTTGGCCGATGGCGGTACGGTATCCGCTGGCGGCTGGCTAGGCTGCCTCTCTCTTTTCTTTACAAAATTCTCAAATTTGTCTCAGAGATGCTACTAGGTGCCGAGTTGCCCTGCGAAGCTGTCATCGGGCGGCGCTTCGTCATCGAGCACATCGGTGGAATCGTGGTAAGCGGTGATGCGGTGTTCGGCGATGACTGCGTCATACGGAACGGTGTAACCGTGGGGCTTCGCAATCGGAGTCTACGTGGCTCTCCGCGTATCGGCGACAGGGTTGATATCGGAGCGGGAGCAAAGCTTCTGGGACCCATATATATCGGTAACGACACCGCTATCGGAGCGAACGCGGTGGTGCTTTGTGATGTCCCAGCCAACTCAATTGCGGTTGGCATACCCGCGCGTATTCTGCCACGCAAGACCAGGGGCGTAATGATGGAAGAGATTGGGCAGGAGCGATGAGCGTTGAATTAAATGCCGCGCAGGCCGCGGACAAGCAACTCTTGGTCTCCGTCGTCATCATTGGGAGGAATGAGGGAGAGAGACTACGACGGTGTCTGCAATCCGTTGCGGCGACGGTGCGTCGTGGATTCGAGATGGAGGTCATTTATGTCGATTCCGGCTCTGTCGACGGCAGCGCCGCACTTGCGGAGAGTGCGGGCGTGCGTACGGTCTCGTTGCAACCCAAGCACCCCTCCGCGGCGCTCGGGCGCAATGCTGGTTGGCAGGTGGCGCGCGGCTCCATCGTATTGTTTCTCGATGGCGATACGGTGCTCCACCCTGACTACGTTGCCGACTCGCTGCCTGAGTTCTCCGCTTCGGAAGTCGCCGTTGTCTGGGGACACCGTCGCGAACTTCACCCGGAGCGGTCGCTCTACAACCGTACTCTCGATCTCGATTGGATATATGCCGCAGGGACGACAGCATACTGCGGGGGCGACGCGTTATTTCGCAGGAGCATATTGACCCAAACAGGCGGTTTTGACGAGACGTTGATTGCGGGGGAAGAGCCTGAGTTATGCCGCCGAATTGGGGCGCTTGGCTTCACAATTCTGCATGTCGACCGTCCTATGACCAGGCATGATCTGGCAATTACCCGGTGGCAACAGTATTGGAAGCGCTCCACACGTGCCGGTCATGCTTTCGCCGAGGTATCGGAACGGTTCCGGGAAACGGAACAGCAGTTCTGGACCGGCGAGTCGAAGCGCAATCGAAACCGCGCACTTGTGTTGCTCACCCTCTTTGTCACAGGATTGGCTGGATCTATATTGCTCACGAGTCTCTTGCCGGCGCTCCTGGTCATCATTTTTTTACTCGTACTTGCAAGTAGGTCAGCATGGAAAGCGCGCTGGAAGTCGAACGATCATGTTGCGCTGATGCTTTACGGCTTACATTCGCACCTCCAGCAGATCCCTATTTATTTCGGTCAATTACAGTACAAATGGAACCGGAAAAACGGGAAGCGTTCAATGTTGCTCGAATACAAAGAACCCTGATGGCAATAAGGTAGGTTGAAGCGAGTATGCGATTTGGTGCGATCGATATAGAGCGCTATCGCCTGATGAATGCATTGTCTAGACAAACACGTCTAACCTCAGCGAACGGTGACTTGTTTCACCCTTCATCTTGAAGATATCTGGAAACGTCTACTTGCGTGTCTAACACCTTTCTTCCATTTCCAGAAATTCTTCTTTCCGGCAACAACCCACATTCACGTCAAACTTGGTTATTCCTGCTATGGAAGCGCATCGATGTTTTTAAGTCAGTTTCTCGCCTAAGTAATGTACATTGATACTCGCTGAACGACACCGTGACTGAAATTCTGTCAAAGTTAAGACACCGGCACCACATTGTCGCTGCTGGCGGCTGCCACGTCTACGGCTGGCCGATCGGCGATTCCTTTAGTTTTATTCGCGTCGGTCTCGGGTCAACACCTCATGTGACCCTTTCTACTGTCGCCCCACTGAACCTCCGCAATTACCCGAGGCTCCTTAAGCACCTCCGCCAGCAACCTGCCGACGTCCTGATACTTCAGCTAGGCAATTATGAGACCCTGGGTTCAATTCCAAAACATTTCCGCACCACCTTCCGCATCGGCCGACGTAGCGGCATCAGTAGCACAGGATCCAAGACAATAGTCGGTGACGTCGGAATTCCAGTGAAGCCAGACTCCGTCTTTTTTCCCTCTACCGCATGGCGACTCCGCATTCTCGCCAAACAGGTCTATAGCCTGGCGGCCACTAAACTGAACTCACCCTTGTTCGATGCTGAAGACTTCCGCCTCCTGTGCCAGGAGTTTCTAGCCGGAGTCTCAGAGTCCTCGAGCGGCCCCAAGCACATCATATTTCTATCTCCGCTCCCCTGTGCGGATCATATGATCCGCCGAAATCGATCGCAGGCCGCTGAAATCGTAAGGAAAACCTGCCGTGAATCGGCATCTCATTTCCGCCCCCAGTTACATTACCTGGATTCCTCCGAGGCTCTCGGCATTGGTCATCAAACCCAGCAACTCTTTGCGGCAGGTATCTTTGCAGATGACCTTCACCTCAACAGTCGGGGCCATCATCTACTAGGTAGAGCGTTAGCCTCGCTCCTTCATGAGATTTTTGAGGCGAAGTAACCGCAATCAGGAAGTTTTACAAAATTTCCGGATTGGTCCCCATAGGTGCAGAGGTGAACTCGACGGCTTCATCACGTTTGGGACTACGGAAGAGATGGTAAATACGAGCTGCCAATTGACGATTCGGCCATGAATCCAGCAGCAGCTCGCGTACTAGCTGCGGTTCTTCCCACGGTACATCGTGGTAACTCGTCCGTAGGTAGGGACTCTTTGGACTCCACGAGGAGGCTTGTGGGAAAAAAGATATTATGTCGTCTTCAATAGGAGTTAGCGATGGCGCCGCGGATTCTCCGCTTAGCTGAGCATATAACGCTCCAGCCAGATCTCCTTGCTCCGGTAATGGAAGATGCCCTAGCTGCGTACAGCGAGGGTTCATTTCAACCAGGTAGGCTGCGCCTGTAGACTTCTCCAGTATGAAATCCAGACCGTGAAATCCTGAAAGCTCAAAATGCTTCGCTAATACTCTCGCAGCGAGAGAAATCTCTTTGTTCTGTATCAGGCGAACTACCGTTGCCGCGCCGGTTGATCCCTGTGTACACAACACCTCTACCGTGACCAGCGAGATGACCTCTCCCCGCCATGCGAAAAACATGGTATTGGCCGGACGTCCGGGAATAAACCGTTGAATGGTTACTACCGGCTTCTCCTTCTTTCTCCAGACCCAAAGAGCCAGCGGATCACGATTAATTAAAAATCGCTTCCAGGCGAAACCGGTACCTCGCGGCCTCGTCATCCTGTGAAAGGCTTCGAAGGATCGCTCCCTCGAATGAACTATCTCCACGCCGGTGCCACCCCACGTGCCATCGAGCTTCAAGACCGCGGAAGTAAACGGTCCCTCCCACCAAGCCGCAAGCTCCTGCTCCGAATCGATGATTTGCGTCTCTGGAACCCGAACCCCCAGTCCCGCCGAAGTTCCAAGAAGTTTTCCTCTGCTCCGAATGGTGGCATACATCCGTGCTGGCCCCAGGGAGCCTTCAATCAGCGCCCTTAGGTCGCTCCTGCGGGCATAAACATCATGCAATTGCCAGACAACACCATCGTCACACGGTACGATCACGTCGGGCTGGGCATCGCAAACAGCTCGCTCCAATGCGCCCAGTGAATCTATCTCCCGGTACGTGTAGATAGATTCAACACCTCCTACGCATTTTAGCGGATGGCCGGTGGGACATATCGCCTTGACGACGCAGCCAGCCCTTATTAGCGCTATAGCTAGCCGGGCCGATAAAGGCCACCACACCGTTGTAGCCAGAAGCACAACCGGTTGAGGTCTCTTCAAAGGGAAATCTCTCTTTGAGCTTCGAGATGCAATGTTTACAAACTTTGCACCGGGTCAAGGGCTCTAAATGTCCTGAATTTTGTAACCATCGTAGTATCCTGCATTCGACCTAGGGAGCAAAGCTAATAAATGACGTTATTTTAAGATATTGGAGAATATACCCCTGTGAGTCTCCGTGTAATCGATGTTGCGATCATTGGTGCTGGTCCGTACGGATTGTCCATTGCCGCTCACCTGCGTAAGCGGAACATCGCTTTTCGTATCTTTGGGACACCCATGGCCAGTTGGCGGTTCCGAATGGCAAAAGGTACTTTCCTCAAGTCTGATGGCTTTGCGTCAAGTCTTTATGACCCAGACTCAACGTTTACATTGGCTCACTATTGTCATGAACAGGGCCTTCCATATGCAGATGTCGGAGATCCAGTGCCCATTGAGACGTTCGTCGCCTACGGTCTGGAGTTTCAGAAACGCTTCGTAGCCGAATTGGAACAGACCGATATTGTCTCCGTGGAATGTGTGCACGAAGGCTTTGAGCTTCGAACTGAAAGTGGCGAAGCTCTTAAGACAAGAAGAGTTATCGTCGCTGCAGGCATTACTCACTTCAGCTACGTACCTCCAATGTTCGATGACTTGCCCCAGGATCTCCTGACTCACAGTTCACAGCACAAAGACGTCAGTATGTTTCGTAACTGCACCGTCGCGGTGATTGGAGCAGGTGCATCGGCAGTCGACTTGGCGGGCCTGCTTCATGAGGCCGGTGCAGATGTGCAACTGGTAGCTCGTCGAAATGCAATCGCATTCCACGAACCGCCTGTCGAACCTCGCCCTCTTCGTCAAAAAATTTTCAACCCGCGCTCCGGCCTTGGCTTGGGTTGGCGTTCACGCCTTTGCACTGATGCCCCGTTGCTCTTCCACACGATGCCAGTCAATCTCCGCATACGCGCTGTGCAACGTCACCTTGGTCCGGCCCCGGGTTGGTTTGCAAGAGATAAGGTAGTAGACAGAGTGACCATGCATCTTGGAACCACATTGCTGGAAGCCACAGTTCGCGAAAACGGTATTCGACTGAAATTCGGCCGTAAGGATGGCAGCGACAAGGAAATCCACGTCGACCACGTGATCGCCGCTACTGGTTATAGAGTCAAGCTCAGCCGACTCCACTTTTTTCATGAGAATTTGCGCAAACAACTCGATAACGTTGAAGGCACGCCCATTCTAAACAGAAACTTCGAGTCTTCTGTTCCCGGGCTCTACCTGGTTGGACTTGCTTCATCCAATAGCTTCGGTCCGCTCACTCGCTTTGCATACGGAGCAAAATTCACGGCAAAGCGGCTATCCAGACACTTTGCCTCAGTCTGTTGACGCGTAGCCCTCACGTATCTAGGCGGACTTCAGCGCACAGGCGGCTTGGACATTCCACGCAGCGATTGTGTAACGTCCTATTGGCGGCTTCATGATGCAGATTGGGCAGGTGTTCCTATGATCAAGGAACACCTGTTGCGTAGTGGCAGTGTAGAGCAAAGCCTCACGCTGCTCTGGGCTCAATTCTGCATTTGGACGTGAATCATCGGCCTTAAATCCGATGCCTAATCCAGAGGCATGGTCAAACGCACTATCGCGTTCTTCCATCAGGCCGTAGCCTTCTTTGCAGGTTAGCTTTTCCACCGACACGCATCGTGTGCAGATCTGCGTATGGGCGTAGCAATCCAGGAATGAATTCTTGAGTCTGTGATCAGGATAAGGAAAAAATGCTCCGGCCTTCGCACTGTTCTCAAAGCATTGAGTGCCGAGTTCTAGGCCGTCACGCAGTGATTGTTCGATTTGCTGCTTGTACGCGGTCCTTAGCTTGTGACCTTCCTTGCATCCCCAAAAATAGGACTGTAGGAAATAATGCAAATGTTCCACAAACGTGAGTTTTTGAGGTGGGACATCAGTACGGTTGATCATGACTGATCCTCGTTTTCCTTCACTACGGTTTAGGGGGAGGATGCAGAGTTAAACGTACAAAAAGCGTCTTGTTAGATCGTGATCTAGTAGTCGTCAAATTGCCACTGGTTGATTTAATTCCTACGACTCTCGCGAATCAGGCACTATAAGTAGAATTACTGGTGGTGTGCGTCTAGCGTCCCATGAGGTATAAACCATGTCAAGCAAGAAGCATGAGGGGTTACTAGAGTTACCAAATCCAAACAAGCAGGTGTAACCCGACATCTAGAGCCTGTTATGACTTCAGTGCTTCGGGGAGGAATCGATGGGGCATAGGCATTTTCGTCGGAATGCGGCCTGTTGGACACGTTCCCAATTTCAGCGCGCGTCGTAGACTGCTTCGTGAACGATGCCTAGATGAAATGAATAGGGAGTGAACGGCTGTTCGTCCAGAACACCGAGAATATCCCGTCGTCGTTTGATGAATCAGCGAGTGGACGGTTCATGTTCAATCGTCATCAAGGTGAATGATCCAGGCAGCACAGGTCCCATCCCTCTATCACCCGCTGGAGTAGGCCCGAATTTTGCGGCAACGATGAACAGGCGTGGTTCGTGGGATCGAGTCCCAAGTTGCGGGCGCCCACAGGCGTCGATAGGGTTTGGATGACGTGATATTGATTCGGGCTGTCCTGATGAATCACGGTAAGTGTACGGTCTGCATTCGAGACAAAAGCGTTGCCTGCCACTGCATCGTACCCAGCGCCATCCACACCTTTTCCGATGGGAACAGTTGCAACAACCTTGCCCGCCTGATGATCAGAGATCGTCATCACTCCGCTTCGGCATCCGCTGAACAGACGATGGTGGACCTTATCGATGGTCATGGCGACTGGCTGCTTACACGAAGCGGTGGATCATCGACGCCCCAACTGAGGCAGTCTTCGCGTCGATTTCAACTACCTCACTAGTGTCTGCAAGATTTGCATACACCTTTCCGTCTCCAGCAGAAACACCGTATTCTGGTTTACCGCCAAGAGGAAGGTTCGTGATGAGCGTCCCAGTGCGTGGGTCGATCACCGTTGAGGAGTGGGCGTCACCATTTAGTGTGAACACGCGATTTGACGGTCCGTCAAAAGGAATTGCGTCGGCATCTTCAGCGGCTGGGATCCGGCCAAGAACCCTGAGGCTATGGAGATCGAACATGACCACGGACTGGTCGTTACCTGAGGTGGCAAATCCGTGCCCGGCATTTTCTGCAATAGCAGTTCCGTATGCGCCTTGAATGCCGGTGACTTCTCCAATCAGTCTGCCGCTGTCTTCGTCGACAACCATCACGCGATCCTGGCGCGCGATATATAGGCGGTGACTGGGTGGATCGGGCACAATGTAGTCCCAGCTCCCATCACCGCCCAGTTCATAATTGTGGGTAACGCGATAAGAGGGAGTGTTGTGGCGGTAGCTATTGTGAGAATAAATGTGGTGTAGAGCATTGAGGCTCCTACTCTGCATGAACTAATTTGAAAGACTCCCATCTACCCCCCAACCGTTTCGCGGGAGCGGCTACTCATCGGAGGAAAGTGTGGCTCCGTCGGCACCGACCTAGATCTCGCTTTTCTTGAGTGTATTTGAAGGATCGCCACCTCATACGAGATAAGTCGTGCGTCAAGGCTTAGACCTTTGTGACCTTCGCTCCTGCAGTTCTCCGCGCTAACGCAACCTAAACGGCGTTAGCGAGAGAGTCGAGGGCAACTTTCTCCTCGATTCGTTGGGGTTCCGTCGACCGCAAATTGAAGGTCAATTCACGACCATCTCTTCCCCATTCGTCGCAAAGTTTGACAAGAGAGCAGTCAGTTCAATCAGGTGTTAAGACCGCGATGTCCTTCGCCTGGTCGGAACAGAGGGCTTCCTTCCGCTAACCATGTTTTCTTGGCTTGGCTCGGCTTTGTCTGGCCGCAAATGATACGGGTGAGATTGGAGAATACTTCATTTGTTGCCGTGGAGATATCGTGATATTCGCCTCTATACCAAGAGACGATCGCGACATTCAGGATCGACAGGGTGAGGTTAGCCAGCAAGCGCGGCTTTAGTTCATCTTTTGTGCCGCTTCTTAGCCGCTTGGCAAATGCTACTTTCACGCTGTCTTCTACTTGGATCAGGCGTGAAAGATGGGCCTGCCGTGCAGAAGGACTGCTCTCAGCGATCTCGATTACCTGACGCGTGCGGGGGGGGCAACACTGTGCTTTGCGACAGAACCAACAGTCTCTCGCACGATTTCGAGAGACGTGGCTGTGGCCGGACACGCTGTTATGGCCGCGGTAAGCGCCTCTCCGTAATGCACCACATTTTCCGCCAACAGATCATCCTTGCTCGCAAAATAGCGGAAGAACGAACGCCTGGAGACACCGGCAGCCCGTGCCACTTCTTCCACTGTAGTTTCGTCGAAGCCGTTCACCGAGAACAAATCGATTGCTGCCTCAACGATTACGTTGCGCACCAATTGCTTTTTGCGAACTTGCAGATTGTCTATGATCACGATTGCCCCCCCTAGTCAGTATAGCTTCCTCTGTGCCATCAGTAGCACTGTGTGCCACGATGGCCCATCTGCGCAGGATATGGTCGCAACGCGTTGCCACGGCTGGACAGATTCGGAATCTGATCGGGCAGGGAAGCGGGGCTCCTGTCTTTCTCTTAATGCCGGATTTTCAATATGTGACTACATGGTACTTTCGCGGTTCTTCCCTGAACCAGATTGCTTCAGGCCAAGTGGTACGCGCGAAGCTGGATGCCTGTTCGCTAAGATAACTACATGTGGATTTGTCGTCAGCGATCCTCGTTGAGCTTGTTGTAACGAACCCAGTCGATATCGACTAAGCCGCCCGAAGCGTGAGCCGTTGTGAAGGCGAAGAGCGAAGGTCGTGATCCCTTCCACCAGCTAAAACTTATCGTAGTGGCTGGCCCAAGCGATTCAAAATGATTGCCTTCGTCGCTGCTGAACGAGTACTTCGCTGAATTGCCTTGAACCCGCACTCGCAACAGAACGCTATCCGACACTGAAACTGGTGACACGTCCTCGCCGGAAGCCCTTCATTTCGAAGAAGCGGAGATTTCGCGTCCCACTTACCTGAACAATCTCAAGTCCGGTCGCGCTTTTCTGAAACATCGCTAGCCCTGTATGATCACCATCTGTCATTCGGCTTACATCCAGGCGCGCCGTAAACTCGAATGCTTCGTCTTGCATCGTCTGCGTCAATGTATTCCGAGCATCCAGAAGGTTGGTGTCGCCAGCATCGGTTTTAGTGTTAGAAAGCCACGGCGTTCATGCAGAGTCCAGTGAGCGTCATCTGGATCACTGGTTCATGTTCCCTGTATAACGGTGCTCACCAGTTCCTTATTTTGGACTATAAGGCATCTGCGTGCTCCACAGGCCGAATCTGTACTGGTCCTTGCTTTGTTCTCTGGTCCTATAGTCCGCACGTTGTGTTTAGCTGCTAACCGTCTCATTGAAGTTAGGGAAGCTCAGTCGCCGGTTTTGATTCCACCAGCAATGATGCCTCATTCAGACCTTCGGCTCGCGCGTGCAGCGTGATTTGGCCTGGCTTGGGGGAGGTCCGCAACACAACTAGCGCCCGTCCGTGGAATAGGTTATATGTGTCATCTTGGTATGACCTCTTTGATTGTGCATCGCCATTGCCGACGGCAGCGATTGATCCGGCGCCTTCAAAGCTAAAGTGGACCTCCTGGTCGGCGTTTGGTTGAAGGCGCCCATTCTGATCCTCTGCTTCGACCGTGACAAATGCCAGGTCCTGACCATCTGCGTCCGGAACCGTTCGATCTGCGGTGAGCTTGAGGAGTACGGGAGGGCCTGCTGTTTGGAGCGCGCTTTCGGCAACGACACGTTCACCGCGAACACCTTCTGCCCTGAGTGTCCCCTGAGAGTAGGGAACTCCAAATTCAGCCCTGAATGCTTGCTCGCGCCCTGTAGGCTTTTCCCCGATCAGTTTGTCATTCAGAAAGAGTCGGACCCGTTCGGCCCCAGAGTAGATCTCAACCGTAAGTGGCTTACCCTCTTGTCCTGGCCACGTCCAGCTCGACAGGGTGGGATACACGCTCCATCCGCCAGCCACGATCTTCTCACCCTCAGGTTCTGGTACGCGGACCGTGGCATACACTCGGTTGCCGCCATTCCACAGTATGTCGCGATAGTACGACGACGACTTTCGAAATCCTGTCAGATCCAGGTCGCCGCAATAGAACCCGTGCCATGGGTAACCCGGCGAAAGAACATTCGGCGGTTGTCCGTTCTGAAAGGCCGCAAATGGGTTTTTACCGTCCACTCCGAATCGAGCCATATAGACACGCAGGAAATTATGCATCTGCTTAAGCTGAGTGGCCTGCTCTGATGTTCCGTAACTCCAGGCGCCTATCCCGGACTCTCCGAGATAATCCATTGCGGTCCACACGAATTCACAATAATGTAAGGATGATCTTGAACTAGTCCCCACTGCTCGAAGGCATCCGCAGGGAATGATTCGGTCGTCATCATGATACGGTTTGGCAATCGTTGGTGATCTTCGGCTTGATTCTGGGCGAGGTTGTAGTTGTAGCCGCCGAGATCGACTTGAGAGAACACCGCATCCGTATTTGGGCTAGAGGTTGTTCCAGGAAACGCTTCGGTTATTGGCCTGGTGGGATCGAGAGAGCGCACTCGAGTTGCGAGTTGGCGCGCAATCGTAGCTCCTTCTTTCGTCCAGGCGTCGGGTATTTCATTTCCTATCCCCCAAATGATGACCGAAGGATGATTACGATCTCGTTCCACCATCGCATCAATGTCTTGCTTCCACCAGTCATTGAAGAAACCTGCGTAATCAAATTTCCGCTTGCTAATCGTCCATACATCGAACGGCTCATCGAGGACGACTAAGCCCAAGCGGTCGCAAGCATTCAAAAAGGCAGCCGAAGGAGGATTGTGAGCTGTGCGGACAGCGTTGAACCCTGCAGCCTTGAGAAGTTGAACCTTTCGTTCCTCCGCCCGGTCGAAAGCCGCTGCTCCCAGGGGACCGTTGTCATGGTGTACGCTGCCACCGGCAAGGTTGATAGATGATCCGTTCATCAATAAGCCTTTATTTGCGGACCATGTGAGGGAACGAACTGTGGGTTTACCCATAAGGTGAAAGTCAAGACCCCATAAGGTCAAAGGCACTCATTTTAGATGACTTAGGTAAAGTCGTTCTGAGATGAGTGAGATAAACCTTCATAACCTACATAACCTTCTCAATCCACTTATTTTCTGTAACTTGCGAGCAATGGAGGTTTTCGGTGGCAATCAGCTGATCCTCCCCAACGTACATCGCAGAGAGCGTCTGAAGTCGGGTCATCGTCTCTTTATCTATAACTAAGCCATTGCCGGCTTGGCTCAACCGACGAGTGGGCAGGCCCAACTTCCTCAGCCGATGTCCCACCTTCTCAGGGCTAAGTTTGGACCGCTCGCCCCGCGCTTCCACCAGACGGTTGATCTCGACCGCGATCTCCCGTGCGTAAAGTTGTTCGGCCCCTCCCGTGCTCAGGGCGAGTACTGCTTCGACGACCAAGGCTTCGGCTGTATCCCGCCGTTCCGAGATCTGCCGCCGATCGCGCGGGGCGAGAATTGCAACGAGTGCCGCCTGAAGGTCGGGCGAATCCACAATGCAGCTTCCGAGCGCCTTTGCGACGGCGCAGGTCTCCGGTGAGACCCCAATGGGGTTGAACGCAAGCCGGCGTACCTGTGCCAGGTTAGCTTCGCGATACTTGGCTAAGTTGCTGTTGAGATCCTCGACAGCCCGGTCAATCCCTACGGGAGGAATTCGTTTCTCCGCATTCAGCGCCGGCGTCACGTCGATGTAGATGGCGTGCTGGATCCTCCTAATCGTGGGATCTTCGCCGATGTAGACCGCCTTGGAGCCATGACACTGCAAGTAGGACCCTTGCTCCACGATCATGAATCCTCGGTTTGTCAGGTTTCCCAAGAGGGCTGCGGTCTGATTGTTCAGATTGGGTTCAGAGATCAGGAGCGTATGGCGGGACACATCCTTGAGGTCCCCCCTGCGAAATCCGGCGAGGAGCAGTGATCCAAGGCAAAGGTCATGGAGGATGCGCAGAAGTTCGGTTGCCTCGTGGGCAGGACCGGTGATCACCAGGCATGGAAGCACGGTAAGGGCCTCCTGGAACCAGGTAGAGACTACCCAGAACGCGGCAACAGCGATGTCGACGTCGGACAAGTGAGTCTGTGCCTTGATCGTGTGCTTGATGGTAGTAAGGATCTCGAGGGCCTTGCTTGATGGCGGTGCAGGTGAAGACTGAGGCGCTGAAGTGGCGGCCCTATCGGTGCCGGACAAGGGTAACGTTGGGTCGGCTTTAGTCGCCGACGGGAGCTTTGCTTGTGACTCGTTCACAAAGGCCTCTCAAGAAAGAACTGTGGACGGAAAGCCGCGATGGGCTGCGGCGCGGAACCCGTTCTGTAAAAGGAGTTTCATAGACGACTTTCAAAAAAAGTGTGTTTCGGGAAACGTCGGTCGCGACGGATCACAGAGTCTGAACTGGGGTGCCTCGAGGCCCACCTCACCGGTGGGCCTGTGACTTGCGGCATTCAAGGAACCGAAACCAAACTAACTCCCCAACCAAGTCAATGATGACTTCGCGCACGGTCCTAGCAGACAAGCCTTCTATCGAGATCTCTGCAGCCCAGTGATACCAAGCGTCTGCTGCATCCTGGTTGACGTCCACCAACTCAAGGTACGGTACAGCCCTATGGCATTCATTCCAATCAGCCCATTCGATGTAGGCTTCCCCTTTAGAGAGGAAAGCGTGCTCGAGAAGCGTCTTCTGAAGCACGTCACGCTTAGAGGGTGTGAGCTTGGCGTAGACTGCCAAGAGTTTTTCGCCGGCAACTTGCCGGGGCTTCTTCTTATCTTTCATGTGATTCTCCTTATCTACTTCGGTTTGGTCCGTTTTAGGAAGCATGGGTTGCATTGCCATGCAGTTCGTGTCTTATAAGTGCTAATACCCAACCCGCATGTGAACCCCGCAATATGGGGCTGTGGAAAACTCGAACTAGTTTGGCCGCCGCTTTGGATGGCTGTCCTCTCGCCTCCCAGTCATTAATACCCACGCCGCGTGGCTGAGCGGCAATTGGAATGAAGACTATTTTGAGCAGTGGGGTGCGAAGCTGACCGGGGGCGCCGGGGGCGGGCGGTCGACAACCTGACCGATGAGTGCGTTCTCCGCAACCTGCCAGGGAGGCGAATGAAGTTCTTGTGGTCGGTGACGATCACTTAGGCAGTGGTCACGAGACTGAAAGAGATTGTGCGCCTGCAGCCAGCCGCACTGCCAAAAGGGATGTCACTGGTCCTCACCCCGCCTAGCCTTTGCTGCGGAAGGATGGTATTGGATGCGGTTCCGTCGGTGTATAGCCGGCGCAACTAGGCCAGGTGTTGGACGACCTGTTCGGCTTCCGTGCCAGCCCGCCTTCCTCCCGAGCGCTGCTGGCGGAGTGGCGGGGCAGGCGTGGAATCCCTCTTCCTTCGACCGTGAACCCGGCTCTCGGCCGTCCGCAAGATGATGGGCGAAGCCAGGCGCGCCTGCATGCTCGGCCACGAGGGATGGGCATGCCTGACTGAGTCCAAGCATTCGCTAGAACGGAATCCGGCTGGGGAACGGGCGGAATCCCGAGCAAGCCAAGAATCTGCTGGCCGCCTCCGACCGCGCGACCTTGAAGGGCAAACGAGATTACGTGATTCTCTCATTGCTGGTCGGCTGTGCGCTTATGCATGCCGACGTGCGAGGCTCTCAAGAGAGACTTGGATGGCACGCGCGAGCATGCCCAGCAGGACACCCGCGAGAATGAACAGGCTGCTTGTGATGTTGCATCGGGGGTCATCAAGCGATGGGCGGAGGGATGGAACATGCTGTCGGCTTGATGTTTCTCCCGTTTCAATATCTGGCATTTTGCCGAACAGTCTGTCCCGGTGCCACGATGACACAGACATGTCCGGAACAAAAAGTCCCGAGCAACTCCACGGGTCGTTCGGGATACCCCTGTGCCCCCACGGGTCCTGTCGATATCAACGCACAGAGCAGGGTCTCACCCGACATTCCGGATAAGGTGAAAGGCGCAGCGTGCTACGGTCTCGACGTACGGTTGTCCGGCATGGTGCATGCAGTGATCGCACAGTGTCCCTTCCTGCGAGGGACGCTCGTGCGTTTCAATGCTGCGAAGGCCATGAGTGTTCCCGAAGTGCTTGACGTCTTTCAGATTTCTTCGGAGCAGACAGGTGGTGAGTTAGCGATCGTCGCTAAGACAACATAGACGGCCATTCAAGGTCGCAATGCTCTGGAGATCGAGTGGAAACCCGAAGCTTGGCAGGATGAGGCGGCAGAGTCGTTGACCGCAAAGATTCGCAACGGACTCGACGCGCACGAGTAATGGAACTCGAGCAATACCAGCCTCAATCCTGACAACATTCCTGCCGCTAAACGGATCGAAAGTATCTACGATTTCCCTTTCTGGCGCATGCAACGCTCGCCGATGAATACAACGGTGTGGCTGCGAGATGGCAAGTGTGAAGCGTGGTATCCTACGCAGGATGGAGAAGGCGCGCAGGAATCGATCGCGAAAACACTTGGCATACCTAAAAGCGATATCACTGCACACGTCACCTTTATGGGTGGAGGCTTCGAACGGCGAGTCGGCGGACCGTCTGACCGACAGGCAATACAAGTGGCTCAACGGATGAAGCTTCCCGTTCAGCTGTGTGGACGCGCGAGGACGACTTCAATCACGACGGTTATCGACCTGCAGGCATGCATCGGCTTCGCGCCGGTATGGACGATAGAGGAAATCTCGTTGCATGGACAGATCGTATCGCAAATACGTCGATCATCGGTCAGAGCGATCCAAAGCAAGCCCAGGCATACGAGATGCCTGGACGCGGTTGACATGCCCTATCCAGCGAGCCATATCCGCGTCTCCTATGTGCCAGTGGAGAGCGACGTTCCGCGTGGAGCGGGGCGCGCGGAGTTCCCATCACATTCAATGTCATCGCTGTGGAGTGCTTTATCTTGCACATGAATTCAAGCAGGATCCGTATCACTTTCGCCGCCGTCTTCTTGAGACTGCTGCGGTGGAGGCGAAAGGGAAGCCCCCAGTGCGCAGGTCGGCTTCGGATTGGCCGCAGCCTGATGCGAAGCGCACGATTGCGATGCTTGATCTTGTGACTCAGAAAGCCGAATGGGGTAAAGATCTGGGGCGCAATCGTGGGCGAGGCATCTCCTAGGCAGAGCCTTTTCCTGTTCGATAACCCAGTTCGGCATATTTGTCTGTGAAAACGACGCAATCGATTCCTTTATCAGATTGGGGATCTCGCCGCCGATTCTGCACTAGCTTCGGATGCGAGCCATCGGCGTCTCTACCACAATAGTTGGAGTGTCAGTTTGCAAATAACGTTCTTAACTATTGAGAACTAGAGGGTTTCAAATGACCACCGTCTACGCCCAGAAGGACCGAGACACCCGGCATCTCTCGCCCTCGTCTAGCCAGTTGCCATCGAAACCGGCGGGCAACCTTGGCTCTCAGACAGTAAGCAAATCAGGAGAGATTCTACCGTTGACGAGTCTGCGGTTCTTCGCAGCGTTTCATGTCCTTCTTTTTCACGCCTGGGGCATCTTCCTGCCCTCAATGCCGGGCCCTCGCTATTGGAATGACTTTGTAAGCCTCGGCTATGTAGGCGTGAGCATATTCTTTATCTTGTCCGGGTATATCCTCACTGTCGTGTATCTACAGCACAGCAGCAGCGTAGCGTTCAACCGCCGTAAATTCTATATCGCTCGTTTCGCTCGGATCTACCCTCTTTACGCACTGTCTCTGCTCATTTTCGCCCCATTCATATGGGGGGACCAAGGGACTCACAGCCTGCCCTACCGCATCATCAAATTTGCCGGCCTCTGCGTCACGAACTTTGGCATGATCCAGGCATGGCGACCGGCCTTTGGAGGTGGTTGGAATGTTCCTGCATGGTCTGTAAGCGCAGAGGCGTTCTTCTACCTCGTCTTCCCTGTCATCGGACTGGCAATTGCGACAAGAATCAAAAAGCCGCTGTGTCTCGGACTCATCTTTTGGCTCTCGTCAATTGCGATCTCGTTGACCCTGTGCAAAGCAGCCCATTCGTCTCACCTCTCACACGACAACTTCGGTTTTGCACGATGCAATCCACTGCTGCGCCTTCCCGAGTTCCTCATCGGAGTATGCGCGGCACAGTGGCGTCCTCGTGTCGTTTCGAAGAGCTTGTCGTGGATGAGTGTACTTGTCTATCTCGGTCTAATACCGTTTATCGCGCGTCTTCCTGAGCTTGTTGTAAGCAATGGTTTGCTAGCTCCGATCTTCGCTGCTCTCATCGTGGGCCTCGGTACTCTCAACGGGAATTTCGAGCGTCTCCTCTCTTCCCCAGTTTTTGTGACGCTTGGCCACGCAAGCTATTCCCTCTATCTACTTCATCTCCCGGTCCTCTTCTGGCTCACCCATCTGCTGCGAACGCCAGAATCAAGGGCACAGGGCGGCCCTTGGATAATTCCCTTCGGTCCAGCAGAAAGGTTGACAGCATACTTGGTGGTCACAGTCGTCGCTTCCATCCTCAGTTATAACCTGGTGGAAAAGCCTGTACGGCAGCATCTTCTCAACCGGCTCTCCGGTTCGGGGGGGCGAATCTAGTCGCCCCGACCATTTTCGCAATCTGGCCCTTTCGAAGATCATGTCGAAGGGCTTTCTATATGCAGGCGTTACACTTACGGCGTCCACCGAGCAGTTCGAAAATAGCATTCTGAGCAATTTGGCCTTTTCGGTCGAATCTTGCGAAACATACAGTGAATACGCCTTATTCGCGAGTTCTAAAATCCTCTGCGCATCCAAAGCCCGGTCGCCGATTTCGGCACTGTTCAGACCTTCCATCGCCATCTTGACCTGCTGCTCTTCCAGGCGCCAATCGTTCATCTTCCGTTCCCAGAAATCCTCCGGGATCTTACCGTCGAGTTTGTCCGTGTAGGCGTTGTCCATTCGCTTGCGAATGGCCGTTAAGCGGCTCGATAAGATTGCGGCGGACTTCGTTGAGCACTGCGCAACACGATGGGAGTCGGGCAAGGTTCTGTTTGTTTGCATCGACAAGATCACATGTGCCCGGATGTAGCCACAGTGCAGTTCAACGGAGATCGTCATCGCACAACTAATGTCAGCAAGGCGCCTGCGCCAACTGCCGACCGCACAAAAAGCAAGCAGCTGGGAATCATCTCTTTGGATCCGAGGACTGCTAAGACTTCTCCCGCTAAGGCTCAGCGGACAGATCCCTCGGGACCTTCGCTCAGCTCTTCAATCGACTATTCAAATCCCGACATCGAAACTGAGTTGCAGTCGGCGGCACGGATCAAGGCGCTCTAGTCTCAGCATAAGCAGCGGAGTGCCACTGCCAAGCTGAGTCGTGAGGAGTTCAAGCAGCTTCGCGCTGCTCTGTCGACTGAACTGCACGCTTATAAGACGCGTCTTGTAGGCACCGGCCGTGAAGGCAGGTGGGCTGAGTTCCTCAGGGAGCGTGAAATCCCGCTGGTTACGGCAGATAGGTATGTGAAGCGTCGGGAAGACGCATTGGGCCCGCGCTCAGGGGAAGCTCCTCACTTAAGGAGCTTCCGCCTACCGCAGCCGAAGTTACTAGGAAGGTGAAGAAGCTGGCACCGGGGCTCATCCGCTTTCTGCCGACTCCGGAACGGATCACTCAGCTTTTGCAGGAACTGGGAGCGGCGTTGCAGACACCTTTCTCTACGACATAACAACGTTCAAACGGGGAACGCCCGGCAAGTCACCGGGCGTCCGCTTCTACATCTCAGTCGGATTATGAACTCAATACACATCCTGGGTGTGCGTTTGCACTCGCGGACTTCGCCCATGAGAAGGCAAAGAGACCCGACGCAGGAGCCAGTGAAAGCGAGGTGATGACGACGTTCCCAGTGTTCAGACCGCCGACGTCCGCGCCGAAAGTTCCAATCTCGCCCGTATAGTCGGAGGAGAAGTTGGAGAGAAGATCTGCGATGTAGCCTGACGTTAAATCCTGGGAGCCGGAAGCGGAGTAAAGATCGAAGAACCAAGCACAGTCAGCTTTGGGCAGAGGATCGCAGTTTGTTGAAGTGGCGACGATCGGCGTGCCAAAGTCTCCTCGAGCCGAACAGAGCTTCCCGAGAAGATATCGGCACAACTGCTAGTCCCTTGTCCGAATCCATTGATGGTGGAGGGCGCATCTACCTGCTGGGAGCGAAGTCTCCGTTGCGGACTTCTCGGCCCGAGCGTGAGGGTGGCGACGGCGCTCTGGACTTGCCCTCGGCGTTGGTGACCGTTACTTGAAAGGTGTCGATTGTGTCCTGTGAGGTGAGGGTGGTGGTCGTGAAAGTCGATGAGGTTACGCCCGCAACGACGGATTCGTTCTCAGACCACTGGTACAGCAGTGGAGCAGAACCCGTAGCAATAACAGAGAACGTGGCGGTCGATCCGAGGGGCGCGGTCGGGGTTGCGGGCTCGCGGGTTATGACAGGAGGTTGGGAGTGAGGCGTGGGTTGAGTGGGGGTTGGAACGCTGCCCCGAGCCACAACCTAACACAACCAGGCAATAAAGGAGCAATTGAAAGTATCTAATCTTAGGTCTATTCAAACCTGCGGTTCAGAATGTTCCGTTAAAACGATAGTAATGCAAAATAATCGTTGCGCTATTACAGCTTCTTGTGACGCAGTGGCAGCGCTTTGCTTGTATACGTGTTACGGCAGCAATTATTCTGGAAGTCGGCCACTCGGAATGTATAGTCCGCCGCCCCGTTTGCAAGCGAAAAGTAAGAGTAACTGGTTGGTTTATGCAAATGTATTCGTCAATAAGGGCGAAGATGTTGTCAAGGACAAAGATATCCTTCGAGTCACTTCGCAAGCCTGACAGTACAGAAACCGATCTTGTCTTTACCCGCCAAAGACTTCACAACGCTCGCTTGTGGTTTTCGCCGTGCTTGAAGCTGCCTTAGGAGTGCTGTTGGCCAAGCGGGTCTATTGCATAGCTGCCTGCGAGTTCTCGGCCAAGATGTTCTCGTGTTTGTATTGATCTTGTGTCTTCTGATGTACTGCCGCCTTGTTGCGTCCCCACTGGACGATTGGTTGCTCATAGAGCCGGTATGAGAGCCAGCTTACCGCTAGTGTGACTGCGATTGTAACTGGCGCCATAGTCCTTTGGTGATAAAAACCGACTGACATCAGTAGCTTCCCCGAAAGTTCCCAAATCAGCGGATGAAAGAGATAGATTCCGTAGCTAATCGTTCCGATAAAAACGATGCCGGATGAGGAAAGTGTCTTAGTGGCCAGATTGTCGGGACGCAGCAGAATGAAAGCGATAAAAAATGCTGCTATGACAACAATCAAAGAATATCCAAGCGAGTTGAACTGGACGGAGTTGGCTTGCCGGTGAAAACGCGGCAAGAGAGAGCAGACCCAAAAAGCGAGCAGGCTTGAATAGAGCAACGTCGTACACCGAAGCCGTAACCATTCAGTAGCCGTTTCGCTTTCCAGAGCCAGTGACAGAAGGCAACCAGCAGCAAGTCCATCAAGTTGGAATGGAGTGAGAAAGTAGATAGGCCAGAATGTGGGAAAACGCGGTGTAGTTAAGGCCCTCAATATGGGCTCGACGGTCAATATCCCGATCAGCAATTGAATCAATTGTCGTCGGTTCAGAAACCGGACTGCGAAGGGCCAAAGGAAATAAAACTGCTCTTCCACCGCCAGAGACCACATGACTCCAAGCGTTTTCGATTCGCCTCGATAAAAAGCCTCTGCAAAGTTTGCTGCGAAGAAGAGGTAGTAGAGGCCGATCTTCCTCCACGAGATTGACCACAGGACTGCTGCACTGAGAATGGCAACCAGCACCGGAGGGAGAATTCTGGTCGCGCGTTTGATATAGAAGGGAAGCCAGTACGATCGGTCATTACGAGCGCGCCGCAGAATTCCAGTGATGAGCATTCCCGAAAGTACGAAGAAGAGCTGAACTCCTGTCCAGCCGAGCGAAAAGAAACCGAAATGGTGAGCGATGACCAGCGCAATTGCGATTGTGCGCACGCCGTCAAGGCGCTCAATTCGCGTGCCGCGTGCGACGGCTACTGGATTCTTGATTGTAGATATCGCAGCGGTCGGGCGATAGACCGTCATAGGGTTGCTCTGTCTATTTTCATCGAGTGGCTCCGTCTATTTATCGCCCGACTTGGATGCGGCTTCAAACAAGATCGCTTCCAGCAGATTCGCGAGCTTTCTGTCACCAAGATCTGTCGGATGAATTCCATCAGAAGTGAAATAGCCTCGCTCTGAGGCCGTGGTGAAGTCTCCCCAGCTTGAGAGCGGAGAATAATAGCCGATGTGGTTTGCTTGCGCCAGTTGCTGTTCCTGTTCGCGAACGAACGATTGTGGAAGAGGTGTCTCTGCCTCTCCTGGCTTCGTGCTGATCTGGTCGTAGATCAGGATGGACATATCAGGATTGAGTTGTCTGAGATAGGAGATTATCTGCTGCATGTTGGTGAGATATTGGGAGGCGGTTGTTCCGGTGCCGTCGATGGAGTCGTTTACCCCCAAGCTAATTATCGCCAGTTGAATGCCCCCCGGAATTTTGTCGAGAAACGCCAACTGAGCGACAGTATTGGCCCCATATGCCTCACTTCGCGCATACCCGTGAGCAATATTGTGTATCGACACCCCTGTGTCGTCGTAGATAAATTCAGCTCCGTAGATATAGATGTTTCCGTTCGTGGATGCTGCAGAGAAAGAAAGCGTTGAAGGATTCTTTTCAAGCGAGATGATCGCTGTATGGGGCAGAAGAGTCGATGACGTTTCCTTCCCAATGACTTCGAACAACTTTTTTTCTGACTGCACAAGAACGCCAGCTCCGCTGTCGGTCGAACTCGCGTAATAGAGGACAAGTTTGCATGGGTGGTTCTCGGGCACCAACAAGGTAAGTTCGGCGCTTCCGGTGAGCTTGAAGACGCCGCCGAATGCCCCGACCCCTGTCTGGTAGGGTCCATAATTCAAAGTCGTAATCTGCCCGGTATTGAAGTGCAACGACCAAGGGGGATTTTCAGGAGGAATCACGGCACTGTCGTTGTTGTTGCCCACCGGGATCAGTCCGCTACCGTGTTGCTTATACCGAACGTTAGTGTAGGACCTCAGGGAATTGGTCCATACATTCTCATAGTTCTCCGGCCCGACGCAGCAAGCGATGGAGTCGCCGATGATAACGGCATTTGCTACCTTGTGGCTCGAGAATGCGAGCGCCTGCCGCCAACTGGCGAGCAATTCCTGTTGGTGTTCGTTTTCACCTGTTGTGTAATGGGCATTTGGTGCATACTGCGGAGCGTTCGAGGCTGCGACCGCTTGAGAGTAGAGCATGATTACGGAGACGATGGCCATGAAGGCTGCAACCGCCATGGCTTCATGCACTTGCGGACGACGCACTATAGAATTCCTCCGAACCAGCACACCTGCTGGTGCTCAACGGCCGCGCACCCTGTCCTACAGGAGCTTGCATGTGTAGCCGTAGTTTGGCACGGGGCATAGAGAGCTGCAATGGCACAAGGAGGGAGCCCTTTGCAACTAATGGGGGATTCTGCGCATGTGTCGTTCTTCGTTGCTTTAGGGGGTTGGGCGGGGGCGAATTGACTTTTGATAGTGTTGGCGGCAGCTGCGGGGTTAGTTTCGTTATGCCTACGGTGCTAAGGCGCATCGGCGGCGATCCGGGCGAGTATGTCTCGAATCCGCAGATGACCGGGAGGCTTTAGCGAAGAAATATAATGGTTCTTGCAACACCCTGCGCTGGCGAGCGATGAGGACTTTCATCAGAAAACTATCGCGTAGCTATCCGCCGCCGCCCTGAGTAAGAATGTCGTTATGCTTCCCCAGGAATGCATGAGAGGCAACTGCGTCAATACGAAGATATGCGCGGATCTTGAATTACCGACTCACGCGGCGCGGCGCGAACGGGAAGATCGTCGTCAAGCTCGGAGTAATGATCTCGGGATACAGCAAGGGCATTCGCGGAATTGTCGTCTCGACAGATTGGCACTCGGCGCGTCGACGGACAACATCCAGCCTGCGGTGACGCGGGGATCGGTTCGCCGAAATGAGCGATGAGGAGTTGCAGGCCGCGCTTGAGCGCGTACGAAAGAAGCCCTTGCTTCAGTGAGCTATGATAGTGAGGTAGTTTGACAGTTGCCGCACCACGCTTCGGTTTTATCTCTTTTCGCGAGAGGCCGTTAGCAAGGAGCGAGACACCTCCTGTCAGGATCGCAGCTCTAGCTTTGCCACTGCTGACGCCTTTTCTTCTGCTTTATAGTGAGGTGTATGCAGAAAAGGCGAAATGGCTCGATTCTAATAGCCCGTCCGTACTTGAACCGCGCAAATTGAAAGGGTAAACGTATTTGATACGTCCAGGGCACGCGTAGGTATGAGTCGCCTGGGGCTGCATCATGAGATGGTATGGTAGCAACAGCCTCCACCTGGGCGAGACGGTTACGTGATTTCCGCAACCGCATTTCGCGGTACCGGTTGACCGGAATATCCACGAACTTTATCACTACCGCCGAAAGTGCCGTTGTAGCACCAATCGTAAGAAGGGCCAGGAAAATTGGATGCGAAAGGATGTGCGGTATCCGTTTGAGAGTCTGGGTGAAAATTTCGTTCGACAGATAGATAGGGTAGGAAAGCTCTCCAATGGTGCGTTCCCATTTGAGTTTTCGTGTCACGGAGAACAGGGCCGGAATGCCCACGGTGAGCACCGTAAAGAGAAGGATATGGGGTGCAGTGAAGAAGATAGGCCCATCTTGCCCGATATACGGGAAAGCCAGCACAATCAAGAGAGTAAGGCCTGCTACAACGAGCGTAACAGGACCATGGAGCTTGTCTTTATGCGCGGCGTAACCTTTATACGAAAGCGTTCCTAATAGAAACATGCCGACTTCAGAGGGGAAAAATCCATTACCCCACATGCCACTCCGATATCCATTTGATACCAGATATGCCCTGAGAATGAATGTCGCCACCGCAATCACCATGACGATCCACCACCGTCTCCTTGCAAGAAAGGGAGCTAGGATATAGAACGTGATCTCTATCCCGAGGGTCCATGTCTGGGGGATGAAGAAAAGAGTCGGCAGGAAAGGATTTGGGGATTTGAAGTCTGCAACTCTCTGAATCCCATGGCTCCCCAATTCAAAGAGAGAGGCCCAATCATGGCCAATCATGAACACATTGCTGAAAATCAGGGAAGCCCTGTCTATCAGTGTCAAATGGTGCCATGATTCTATCCACCGAGATAGTGTGCCTGAATGATGAACGAAGTGGTTCAGCGCAGACAGTGCAACGTTAAACCCGAGAAATATCCAATAAACACTGAAGAGGCGCAGGAAGCGATTCTCAAAGTACAGGCCTACTTGCCCCTTCTGGTTGTACTTCTCAGTCAGAATCATCGTCATGAAGAACCCAGACAGAATGTAGAAGCACTGGACCGCTGTCCCACCCTCGACTGCGAAATGGAAGCCGGCGTGGCCCAAAATCACACAGACGGCCAGTATGAAGCGCAGAATACCCATCGTGTCCCCAGATAAGTTGTCCGCAGCTCGAACAAGCGGGGTACCCCATCCTTGTTGCAGTTTCATCGCGACAAGGGTGGGAACGGAATCCCCCATAAGCTGTACATTTGCGACGTATCAGGCAGGTGAGGAGTGGCCATCCGTCGATCAACAGCCAGCAGGATTACAGTAAGCAGCTTCCATCCCTCCATAGGTCAACTACTAGTCGCGGGCTCTACAACTTCTCGGTGATTCCGCTTCACTGAAGGCGCCCGTATTGTCTGGCGTATACGGATCCCTCTCCCGTTCGAGAGAAGACCCAAATTGTTGTCGAGCGTCGTGCAAAGTCTTCCTGGATTCATGTTTCGAAGTCGGTTGTTCTGATCGTTTAGCTGAAATATTCGAGGAAAAAAAATGTCTAATCCCCTGAAGTATTCCCGATCGTTGGTTCTCGCTGAGCTAGACGGACATTTCGTCCGGAAGGATTTCATTCGGCCGTTATTCTGGGCAGTCGTTTTCTGCCTCTTTTTGCTTTCCCATACGGCAGGAGCGCAGTCTTCGACCGTCACGACGCTCAGCGCAACGCCTTCCGGCTCTGTCAGCGGCTCTATCGTCACAATGACGGCAAACGTCTCGTCGGGGGGACAGCCTGTTAAAGGCGGCACGGTTACGTTTCGTGATACTTTTGCGGGGGCTGCCCAGGATCTTGGGACGGTCCAAGTGCAATCGGCGAATGGAACGCCGGGATTGGCGATCCTAAAAACAGAGGTTGGAGGAGTAGGTGGTCATTCGATCGTTGCCATCTACAATGCTCCGAAAACATACTCCAGAAGCACCTCGACTCCAGTAGCGCTCACCTTTCAGTCGCCTTATTCTTCAGCGACAGCACTCTCAATAACTGGCAGTGGAGGGGCTTACACGCTCACGGGCACTCTTTCAGCGTTTGGTCCCAAGCAGCCGACCGGGTCGCTCACCTTTACTGATACGACCCCCCCCAACAGCACCACAATTGGTACGGTGGCGCTGGACCCCACAACAGCTACGCAAGGCTTCACTCCGCCGACTTTGTATCAGATCCCGTTCTCGCTACCTTTTGGAACAGGTTCTATGGGAACTCCGGTGAGTGGCGACTTCAATGGGGATGGTCATCCGGATTTTGCCATACCAACTTCTCTCGGCCAAGTCATAATCATGTTGGGTCACGGTGACGGAACCTTCCAGCAGGGCGCCAGTATTTCGGCTGCCCAGCCTTATGGCGTCGTCACGGGAGACTTCAACGGGGATGGCAATCTGGATCTAGCGGTAAGCAATGCCGGAACTAACAGCTCGATCGCAATCTACCTCGGCAATGGCGACGGTACGTTTCAGGCTGGGGCGGTTTATCCCGCCGCTCCAAATGCCTATTATCAGATTATCGGGTCTGGCGATTTCAATCGGGATGGTATCCCTGACCTCGTCGTATCCGACCACTACAACAACCAGGTAGCCGTGCTCCTAGGCAACGGTGATGGAACGTTTCGAGGGGCAGGTCTATTCGCCACCGGTCCCGAACCGTGGAATCTCGCTATTGGAGATATCAATGGCGACGGCAATCCAGACATAGTTGTCGCAAACGATATTAGCGACAATCAGGGCAACAACATTACGATTCTACTGGGCAACGGCGATGGTACGTTCGGACAGGCAACTTACTTGCAGGGAGGCGTAACATCGAGCGGTTCGGTGGCTCTCGCCGATTTCAATGGAGATGGAATTCTAGATATTGCGGCTACCGAAGAGCCGGCCAATAGCGTTTTTATCTTTCTTGGTAAAGGCGATGGAACATTTCAACCCAAGACAACCTACGCAATGAACAAAGGTCCCTATTACCTAACAACCGGGGACTTCAATCAGGATGGGAATAAGGACATAATCACGGCTAACGCTGAAGGGCAGAGCATTGGGGTTCTTCTCGGGAATGGCGATGGAACGTTTCAGGCGGCCAAAACTTATCCTGCCGGCGGAGACGCGATCTATGCTGATGTTCAGGATTTCAATGGTGACAACCAGGTGGATGTAGTCGCTGTGACGCAGAACGGTCTCCAAGTCTATCTGGCTGGAAATGCTGAAACCGCGCAGTTCTCACCCTTTACTGTCACCGGATGCGGTACGCACTCTATTGTTGCGACATATAGCAGTGATACGAACTATGCCACCAGCACTTCTCCGGTGGCCAGCGTATCTCAGAACGGTCTTGCCACTACCATCAGCGTTGTTCAGACACCTCAAAACCCCGTTTATGGTCAAGCCGTCACGCTCACGGCAACGCTGGCTCCCTATGTCAACGGCTCATTCTCGTCAGACACGAAGGACGTCACATTCTTCGATGGATCCACATCGCTTGGCACGGCTGCGCTAAGCGGAGGAGTGGCCAGTCTTTCGATCACACCGTCCACTGGTCCACACAGCTTCACGGCAGTCTATGCCGGCGGCGATTGCGCCCTTACTGGAAGTACTAGTCTCGCCGATATCGCGACCGTTGGTAAGGCAACGCCGACGATCACTTGGGCAAACCCTGCGCCGATCGTCTATGGCACACCCCTGTCTTCAGCTCAGCTCAACGCTACAGCTTCTATTCCGGGCACTCCCACTTCTCTTCCAGGAACCCTTATTTACAGCCCGGCCATTGGCGCTGTGCCACTTGCCGGAACCGACACGTTGAGCGTAAGTTTTACCCCGAACGACTCTGCCAACTATGCCACGACAACCAGCACCGTGACGATCACTGTTTCATCAGCTGTACTCAGCGTTACAGCTCAGGATGCGACGAGGCCCTATGGAGCGCCGGATCCGACGTTTAGCGGCAAAATTACCGGTGCACTCAGTGGCGATACATTCACTGAAAGTTTTACCACCGCTGCTACGTCTACTTCGGCTCCGGGCACGTATGCAATTGTCCCCAGCGTAACCGGACCGAATCTGGCCCAATATACGCAGTCGGTAACGAATGGAACTCTAACTATTACCAAGGCAGCTTCTACTTCGTCGATCGTATCTAGTGCAACGGCTGTTTCCCCGGGGCAGAATGTGACTTTGACGGCGAATGTCGTCTCGGCCACCAGCGGTACGCCTACAGGCACAGTAAGTTTTTCGACCAATGGCAATCTACTGGGAACGGCGAGTCTAACTAACGGAACGGCAACTTACTCCGTCACGACGTTAACTCTCGGAAACAACGTAATCACCGCGAGTTACAGTGGCGACAATAATTTCACCGCGAACGCAGCAGCTTCGATCACGGTAACCGTCGCATTGAACGTTCTCACCATCACAGCAGATGATTCGACAAGAGTCTATGGGGCGGCCAACCCGGCGTTCACTGGTAAAATCATCGGCGCCCAGAACGGCGACACGTTCACTGAAAGTTTCAGTACTGCTGCAACGCTAACTTCGGCGCCAGGCACGTATGCTATCGCTCCCAGCGCAGCTGGAACGAACCTGGCTCAATATACTCAATTGGTGAAAAACGGAACGCTGACTATAACAAAGGCATCCATCACCTCGTCCATTGCGTTGAGTGCCACGAGCGTAACACAGGGTCAGAGTGTAACCTTGACGGCTAATGTTGCCTCGACAACCAGCGGAACACCCACCGGGACGATCAGCTTCCTCAATAATGGCAGTCCACTGGGAACGGCGACTCTAGCGAACGGTCAGGCGACCTATTCGACTACTACGTTACCGCTTGGAAACGACGTGATCACCTTCACCTATAGCGGAGATGCCGATTTCATCGCAAATACGGCAAGTTCGGCCACTGGGACCAGCGCAATAACCGTCACCGCACCTGTGCCGCTGGACTTTACTCTCCAAATGACCAGCCCGTCCAGCGGGCTTTCGGGCACCTATGGGGGTTCTGTAAAAGTCACGCTCCATGTTGCACCCACAGCAAGTCAGTTCCCGGGAGCTGTGCAATTTGCGACTACAGGAACTCCAGCTGTTCCGGCAACCTACACGTTCTCCCCTGCAACGGTAGGAAGTTCTGCCGGGCCAACGGATGTAACCATGACAATTCAACTCCAGGCCCTTACAAGTCGGAATGAGGTACCAACGACTTCCGGCCGTTTAGCGCCTATTGCACTCGGACTGTTCCTTCTGCCTTGGATCTCCTTGCGGAGAATCCGGCGATCGGGCCGGAACCTGGGCAAGAATTTGGGTACATCAGTCTTTCTCCTTGTTGTTCTTGGAGCTGCTATGACCATCTCCGGTTGCGGTTCCAGTTCTCCAGTTTCCACCACCACGGTGACTCCCCCAGTGAGCGATTCGATTGTAGTCACTGCAACCAGTGGTAGCGTTCAACATTCCGTTACCGTCAACCTGAGCGTTCAGAAGGCGCAGTAACCCGCTCAGATGAACTTAGCCGTTCCGTATAATCTCGTGGCGCCTGGGGTCTTCCTCGGGTGCCACGAGGGAATCTTTGAGCAGCAAACTCGGCCGACAAGATGGATGAGTTAATCAATGTTGATCCCGCTTGATCATCGTGCTCTCGTCAAGAGGGGGCTATGAGCTATAAAGGGAACACAAGGATAGCGTTCTCTTTTCGGATGCTCGCAGAGAGAAGAAATGTCATACAACTGCGGCGTGTGCGGCATCGGAGTTCTCTGTCCAAACATGTCATTTTCATAACAGAAATCGCCGATACAGTGGCGAACACTAGAGAAAATAGAATCTTCCACGGAAGACGCAAACCGAAGGAACTCAGATGTCGCTAATCCAGGAAAGGAAGATGCAGGTTCAAACGTATGAAACCTCCATCACCCAACCGACAGAAGAACTGAAACTCAGTGACATATGGCGGTTTCTCGTGCGGCGCCGCTCGTGGATCGTTGCTTTCTCTCTTCTGGGGCTAGTGTGCGGTTTCCTGAAGACGATTCGTGCGCCGCGGATGTATACCGCCACCACAACTGTAGAGCTGAATAAAGACGGCTCGTCCGGTTTAGGAATTCAAGATCTCTCCGGTCTGACTTCCCAGGTGGGCGCTGGCCAGGAGTTCATGACCGACATGTTGACTCATCAGGCCGTGCTGCTGAACGATAACACAGCACTTTCGGTCATCAACCATCTTGGACTGATGCAGATGCATCCTTACGTCGACATTCCAAGTAGACAAGGAGAACAAGCTGTTTCGCTGGATCAGGATGCGCAGGCGCGCGACAGAGCCCTTAGCATCTTTCACGGCGGCCTTGGAGTTGCCGTCGTGAAGAATACTCGCCTGTTGACCGTGTCCTACACCGATACCGATCCGCAGAGGGCCAGTCGAATCGCCAACGCTGTTGTCGAAGCGTATCTGACGAATCACACTGAAGCTCGGTATAGCGCGACGTCAAAGGCTTCGGCCTGGCTAGCGAACCAACTCGACGACTTGAAGCGACGGGTGGAAGAGAGCCACAAAAAGGTCAACGCGTATGAACAAAGTACAGGCCTTGTGGGCATGGCTCCGCCGTCTGCCAAGGGTGGAACGATGACTCAGGACTCCACGAGCACTGCTTATCAGCGACTGACAGCATTGAACGCTGAATTGAGCCGTGCAGAGGTGGCAAGGATTGCTAGGGAAGCCGTCTACCACCTGACCGAAACTGGCGATCCTGATGTCGTGTTAGGGGTGGGTCAAACCAGCCTTGCGACGGGTATGGGAGAAGATAGTCCAATTGCCGCTGGCAGTAAAGATATTCAGCTACTACAAAAAATGAGGGAACAGGAAGCTTCTCTGAAGGTCAAACTGGCGGCGGAGCAAGTCCGGTATGGAGCGAAGCATCCTGCGTTGCAGGAGATTCGCAATCAGATCGATTCGTTAGAGACTCAGATCCACGAAGAACTCCAACGAATTAATAAAGAGGCAAAGACGGACCTAGAGTTGGCCAGAGCAAACGAAGATGCCATTCGCAATAGCGTTAACGACCAGCAGCGCGGGGTCGCGGCCCTAGGCAATAGTCTTGCGGCGCTTACGTTCCTTCAGCAGGAGGAAAACACAAGCCGCGGTCTTTACCAGGATCTCTATACGCGTTTGGAAGAAGCGAATATCGCTGCTGGAGTGAAGTCCTCCGATATTGTCATTGTCGATCCTGCTCGCGCTCCCGGACGACCCTCTTCGCCCGTACCGAAGATGAACCTTGCGGGCGGTCTTATCGTCGGATCGCTGCTCGGACTGCTTGTGGCCGGCGTCCAGCATCTAAGAGACACATCTCTTAGCGCGCCTGAAGACTTCGAGGCCATCTGGGAATTTCCGCTTCTGGGGATGGTGAGACGTTTCGATGCGGGAGCCCGTTCAAAGTTCCGGTACGGACGTCCGAGCGTGGAAATCCAAAAACCGCTCGTTCAGCCGAAGGAGACCGCGTGGCTTTTGACTTCGCCAAAATCTGAGATAGCAGAGTCCTATCGCAATATTAGAACTTCTATTCTCTTGTCTAACGTTGATCGAGCGCCGCAGGTCATTCTCATTACCAGCCCTTTGAGCGGAGACGGCAAATCCACGACGGCCTACAATCTTGCGACTGCCTTTGGAGTCCAGGCTAAGCGCGTTCTCTTATTGGATGCCGACATGCGGCGGCCGACGATCGGTCAGAAAACCAATTGCAACGGTAAAAAGGGTTTGAGTGATCTGCTGGTGAACGATTTACCTCTTGATGAGGTGGTACAGCAACATCCAAATCTTTCTAGTCTCTACGTACTTACCTCGGGAACTATTCCTCCTATGCCGGCCGAGTTGCTCGCATCGGAGCGTTTTGCCCGACTGATCGAGCAGATGCGCGAGCAGTTCGACTACATTCTGATTGATGCGCCGCCAGTGCTTATTGTTACAGACCCCCTGCTCTTGGCATCAGCTGCGGATGGCATTGTCCTGGTCGTGCGAGCTGGAGTGACGACGAAACCTGTCATGAAGCGCCTGCGAGCTGCATTGCGAAAGCCTCATGTCAAGGCTCTTGGCTATGTTCTCAATGGTCTGCGAGATGACTCGGAAGGATACGGGTATGGATACGACTATGGAGATAACGCAAAGAGCGGGTACTTTGACAATGGTTTGCAGGCGGAGACGTAACGGTGGCCACTATCTCGTATAAATATATTTTTTATCTTTTGATTGTGCAGGCAGCCGGCTTGCTGGCCTTTAGCTCGCTGTGCAGAGCTCAGGTCTCACCTACGATCAGTTCCAATCTCGAGGTGACTGCCGGAACCACATCGACGCGCAGATCCTTAAGTCCAAACACTGGCCCGGCCGCTCTTCCGGACGATTTTACCAAGCTGCGCCTCGATACAGGTTATCAATTGGATTTGGAGGTCTTTGGCGCACCCGAGATGAGTTGCTCACTGCGGGTGGACGACGACGGCAACGTGAGTGTTCCTTTGATCGGTACTGTTCACATTGCCGGTGACACGTTGCTCGAGGCAGAGAAGGCGATCGCACGCGAGCTCGTCGCCAAAGAGATGATCAACTCTCCGAATGTTCAGTTAAAGATCAGTGCATTTGCTGTGAGTACGGTCACCGTATCCGGCGAAGTACAGAGTCCGGGAAAGCTCCAGTTACTAGCGCCTCGTATGTTGTTGGCCGTGCTTGCCGATGCAGGTGGCGAGACTACCGCAGCGGGGGGGCATGTGGAGATTCACCACACCCAACCAGGAGGGTCCGAGCAGATAGTTCGAGTTGCCTATGCGTCTGGAAAGGATTCCGCAGAGGCCGAGAAAGCGCTTGTTTCGCCCGGGGATACAGTTTATGTTCCGCGCGCGGGCGTTATCTACGTTCTAGGTGCGGTCAACAGGCCTGGCGGCTATCTGATGGTGAACGGTGGCACGCTCGACCTTCCGCAGGCGCTTGCCCTGGCAATGGGTATTTCTCCCGTTGGGTCATCGAAGTCGGTAGTTGTGGTGAGGAAGCGGGATGGTCAGATCGGTGAATATCGTCTGCGCCTAGACCAGATGCAACGTGGGAAGGTCGAGACATTTGCACTCACAGACGGAGACATGGTCTATGTTCCTTCAAGCAAAGTTAAGTCAGCACTCATAAACTCTTCATCGGTTCTGAGTGCGGCGGCCTCAGCGACAATCGTTTCCACCATGAAGTAAACGCGAGGCCAATGTGAAGCGAGTTTTGCACGTCATGGGGAGTCTGGAACGGTCTGGCATGGAGATGATGCTCATGAGCAGCTCCGAACAGTGGCGTCGTGCCGGATATTCCTGTGACGTATTGGCGACCAAACGCAACATAGGTCCGCTTGCTGAACAGATGCGAAACGCAGGCTACAGGGTTTTGCATATTCCCTTTCGGTCAAAGAGGCGTTATCTTCCGAGCCGTAAGCTGATTTCAGAGTTTTTTATGCTGTGCAGGAAGAACAAGTATGACATTGTTCACATCCATACAGAGGCTGCTACTCCCATATTTGCTATTTTGGCGAAGTTAGCAGGAGTGAAAAATGTCGTTCTATCTGTTCACAGTACATTCCTATTTGATGGAGCTCTCCGGCTTCGAAAGAGGTTTGAGCGGAGGCTCATCCGAACCCTAGGTGGTCGCTATGGGATGGTGAGTGACGCGGTTATGAAATGCGAACGGACGCGATTTCACAATCCGGGGGTCAGATTGTGGAACTGGCTGGACACGGAATATTTCAGACCGCCGAGCAATGAAGAACGATGGGCGGCACGTCAAAGTCTGGGATGCACTGAAGAGCAATTCGTTCTCGTCTCTGTTGCTAACTGCAGCCATATAAAGAATCATTCGATGCTGCTTCGAGCTCTTCCACGCGTTAAGGAAACAGTCTCTTTGCTCTATCTTCATGTTGGAAAAGAAGAGGCAGGTAGACCGGAGTTGGCATTGTCATACCAACTCAAGCTTGAAAATGAGGTTCGCTTTATGGGATCGCAATCCGACCCACGTCTGTTCTTTTGGGCTGCTGATGTGTTTGTCATGCCATCACTCTATGAAGGTTTAGGAAATTCTGGCTTAGAGGCGATTGCCTCCGGCTGTCCCGCTATTCTGACGGAGGTGAGTGGTCTGATGGACATCGTAACTGAAACGAAGTGGGCGATCTCAGTGGCACTGGACGAAGAAAAGATCGCAGCCGGGTTATTGCGCGTGGCTGGTATCCCTGCAGAGACCCGGCAGTCTCGTGCGCTGGAAGACAGTACACGCATCCGAGAGCGTTTTTCCATGCAGCGCGGCGTTCATGTGATGATCGAAAGCCTGTACGCTGTGCCTTCCCGTGCAGGCGTTCCGTCGATCTATGCTGCCAATCAGGAACGCACATGAAGATAGCAATGTGTACACCGGCAGACCTTCACGCTCTTGCCCATTTCTGTGGGCAGGAGACTGAGGGAGTGCCCCCAGGCCTTGGGAGCACCGCCGCAACACCCCTGATAGAAGAGTTGCTGCGCCGAGGTCATGAGATCACCTTGTTCACCCTGAGCAATGGGCTTGCGAAGGAGACTACGCACGAGTGGGGTGGACTGAGGATCTTTACAGGGCCGAGCAGACAGTATGGAGCTGCGCGCGACCTCTATTGGCCTGAGGTTGCTTATCTCCGCAGGGTAATTGCAAAGGAGCGGCCGGCATTCGTACACGCACAATGGACTTACGAGTTTGCGCTCGGGGCAATGGCGCCGGGTGTCCCAATGTTGACGACCATCCATGACCTTCCATGGAATGTTTTTCGCTACTTTCGCGACCGGAGCCGTGCCGTTCGCTTGCTAATTGCTTATTGGGTAGCGATGCGCTGTCATCGCTACACCGCAGTCTCAGAGGATGCGGCAAATCATTTCCGACGATATCTCAAGCCTCGGGCAGATATCGAGGTTATTCCAAATTTCCTTAGAGACAGCATCTTCGAGATTGGTCATGCTACGGCAGTCTCCGATCGCCCCTTTACTTTTGGGACCATTCTTCAAGGATGGTCGAGAAGAAAGAATGCAACTGCTGCGCTCAAAGCATTCCAGACCGTCTCACGTACTGCACCGGGGTCTCGATTGATCATGATGGGAACCAACTATGAGCAAGGTGGGCCAGCCCATCGATGGGCTCGTCAGCACAGGTTGGATGCCGGCGTGACGTTCGCCGGTATGCTGCCTTACGAGCAGATGCTCCAGCGCGTACGTGACGAAGTGGATGTGATTGTGCACCCGTCGCTGGATGAGGCATTCTCGATGACTGTGCTGGAGAGCATGGCTCTTGCAAAGCCTGTTGTGGCTGGTTACTCGACGCCGGGAATGCGACAAGCGCTTCTTGAAGGAGATGCCGGCATTCTGGTAGATGTGCAAGACAGCGGAGCCATCGCGCGCGCCATGATCAGCCTGATAGCCGACTCTTCGTTATGTCAGCGCGTGGCGCGGAGTGCTTACCGACACGTTGCCTCGGCCTATCGCAAAGATTCCATAGTTCCGCGATATGAAGAGATCTACCGAAGGATGGCTTATCGATGAAGTGAAATGTTTCCAACCAAGCGATCACTTTCAAGGCGCCTAAAGTCACAGCTTTCTTCTAGAGCACGCTTGGTGAATTTGAGCGACTAGATACATTTGGAGAGATCATGAATTCTGTTCAGAAAATACGAATTGCAGTTTTGATGACTTGCTTCAATCGAAAGAGCATGACTCTCGAAACATTGGATTCTCTGTTCGGTCAGAAAAACGTTGAGAATCTGGATGTGACTGTCTATCTGGTTGATGACAACAGTTCCGATGGAACTGGCCTGGCAGTTGCGCACCGCTTTCCGCAGGTTACCCTCTTGCAGGGTAGTGGATCTCTGTTCTGGAACGGGGGTATGCGCAAAGCTTTTGCGGCGGCACTCGCCACCGGTTTTGACAGATACATCTGGCTCAATGACGACACGCGACTCAAAGATGATGCTCTTTACCGCCTTGTAGCATGCGCAATGGATATTGGAGACCTGCCTGGCTCTGCAATTGTGGTCGGAAGCATTCGTGACCCCTACACCGGTGAGAGGAGTTATGGAGGAATCCAGAAAAAGAGGTCTGGATTGCGGTTGGATTTTGTGCCCCAGCTGCCAGATGACAGCCGAGCAGTTCGATGCGACACAATGAACGGCAACCTCACGATTATCCCGAGTGCTGTTGCATCCCGGCTTGGAAATCTCGATGACGCATTCCAGCATCAACTTGGAGACTTTGACTACGGTCTCCGGGCTGTGAAAGCGGGTACTCCGGTCTTCATTGCGCCCGGATATTTCGGCTATTGCAGCGACAATCCATCGTCCGGGACCTGGAGGGATTCCGCATTATCCCTAAGAAAACGGTGGAGGCATCTCATGTCACCGAAAGGTGCTCCGCCAAGAGAATGGTTCCTCTATACACGCAGACATTTTGGATGGCGATGGCCATTTTATTTTTTATCACCATACTTAAAATCAGTCGTCGGCCTATGACTTAACGAGGAGATAGTCGCAATATTTTTGCAGCTCCGGCGAATCGTTATAGATCTGTTAGACCAGCATCATCGCCAGGAGCTCTCGCGTTTTTCGAAGGGGATCGATGGTAGAGAAGGAAACTATCCAGTGTTGCTTACAGCCTTAGTTATTCTCATAGGCATTTCATTCTTAGCCGCATCAGCCTTTTATGCCTCTCGTAATGTGTTATTAGGCTGGTATGGTCTTCTAGCGGCTAACGCATTCTGGATCGCGTTTGGTTCGCGACAGGCAATGCTCGGAAGTCTACATCTAGATCCGTCCGATATTATAAGTCTCATTCTGCTTTCCGCGGGTCTCCTGCGTTTCTCTAGAGCTCTGGGCAGTCCCGGACTCTTCAGAATCCTCGGCTTAGGATTCGTTGCAGTTTTCGCGTTCAGTTTAATTAGGGGAATGCTGCTCTTTGGAGTCATTCCCGTCAGTAATGAGGGAAGGAGTTACATAGGCGAACTGCTTTCGCTACTTTACTTCACAAGTATACCGACTGACGCCGCTACTATCAGGAAATTCGTTAAGGCGTACCTGATATTCGGTTCTGTTCTTGTGGGCATCGCTATCCTTCACTATCTCGGACTTAATGTTGGCGCATCCTATGAAGCGTTTGCTATAGACTCTGCAGAAGTTGCAAAGGACCGTGCGCTACCTGCTCCTGCTGCTTTTTCCATCGCTCTTTGCTTTATCTTTAGCATCGGGTGGATAACTCATAGACAGAGTCGGAGTTTGTTTGCAATTCTTCCAGCTGTATTTGTCGGAATGGTCGTCCTCTTGCAGCATCGCACGGTTTGGGTTGTACTTTTCGTCTGTGTGGCATTACTTCCTTTTATAGATCGAGCAATGACAAGGCGACTAATTCCGGTAGGGATTTTAGCTGGGATCGTAGCATTGTGTCTAGCATTGTGGGTCTATGGAACAAGTTCGACGGCATCGAATCAATTTGAGGATAGCACTACGAATCTAGGCACATGGGGATGGCGTGTCGACACGTGGGATAGTCTTCTGTCTGACGACGACCAAACATTTCTTTCAGTCGTTGCGGGAAGATCGATGGGTACTCCTTTGCTTCACTATGACCCCATTCTTAGGGTATATGAAGAAGCACCGGTTCACAGTGAGTATGTCAATCTATATATGCGGGTCGGAATTATTGGGCTTGTCTCGTTTCTCGTCTTTCTGATAAGGCCCGTGTTTCTTCTTTTTTCTGAACGGTACAGACGATCTAGTTTGCTATTTCCATCTTCTTCTACATGGTGTCTCGCTATTATCGCGATTATTATTTATGGAGTGACCTACAATTTTAACCCTAACGCCATACCATTCGTCGGCGTTGCGACGGCACTCTTACTATCGCGGGAACATGGGTCTACCGCATTACTTCGCGATACAGGGATGACAACTCGTTTCTAAGTACTATCTGAATAGTTCGGAAATAGTAAAAAACCAATGCCAAGCGTAATCTATATGGATCCATGAATAACCGAAAAGATGGCTAAATTTGGCAATGTTTGCCTCAAATACAAGAAGAAAGGGATACAAGCGTGATTGGAACGCCGGCAACTGCTTCAGGTGATACTGCTCCTAGAGTTCTGTACCTCCCGAACGAGGGTGATTTCCAAAAGGGTACTAGCCAGGTAGGCGGCCGCGCCGCATTCCATGAGATGGAGCAGGATGGAACGATTAAAGAACTTGGCATTTATAGCTTTCTGGCAGATTTCAGAGTGGACCGAAAGAAAGCGCGTTCACATCAAAACTTAGTTGATAAGGTTCGTGCGTTTCAACCCGACATCATCTTCTGGCAACATCCACAAGATTTCCCTATCGATCACGACCTAATTCGTGCCATCCGTGAGTGCGGAAGCTCACCTCTACTCGCTTATCACGAGGCAGATCCGTTCGACCGTCTTTATAAGCCACTTGATAAAACGGCAAAGACGCTTTATGCCGAGTCAGATATTTTCTTCACGGTCGCTCTTGGTATGGCTCGTCGTCTGTTCGACGAAGTGAAAGTGCACCCCCATTTTTACTACTCGCCAAGCTGCGTCGACCGCGAACGGTTTGCCGTTTTGCCCACGGCTCCCAAGCTGCTAGGCAGCAAATATGACGCTGTGATGTTCGGCACAATTGCAAAAAGGTTCAGATTGATTCGTCAACCTGGATCAATGCAGCGAGTTTGGCTCGCCCGTGGCCTACGACGCCTCTTTGGCGATCGTTTTGCGGTATTTGGGAAAGGCTGGCCAGCTGGCACTAATTGCCATGGCCCGTTTCCATATGAGAAACAAGCAGAGATACTCCAACAATCTAGAATGTCGATTATCTGGGAGCTTTATGCGAAGCATACATTTTATTTTTCTGATCGCCTGCCTATCGCTCTTGCCGCTGGAATCCCATTCATAACCATCCGGCATGAAGGTTACGAAACCCTCTTTTCGCAGACACCTGGACTTTTTTATGTGGACACTATTGAGGATGCGTTGGACACCGCTCTCTATCTGAAAAGCTTGCCAAGCGAAGAGATTGCGGAAATGGGGATGGCGGCCCGCAACTGGATGTTACAGAATCTCGAAGCGCGCGTGGTCTTCCGGCGCGCATTTGAGATATGCCGAAGAGAATGGGGTCTCAAGCGGAAGGACCGGGGTCATCGCAGGTTAAATGACAGATAACAACGAGTCGCAACTCCGCTGGAGTTATCTATCTACGATATCGACTGCTGCGATGCAGCTTCTGGCGTCGGCCACCATAACTCGCTTCTTGCAGCCTTCTGACTATGGTCTCGCCGCCGTGGCCATGCTTTGCTCCAGTTTGGCTGCCTATTTTACACAGTTGGGTATGGGGCGAGCCGTGGTGCAGAAGGCCAATCTGACTGATGGCAATATCCGTGCTTCTTTTTTACTCAGCTTGGCCACTGGACTCGCTGGTTTCGCCATATTAACTGCACTTACGCCTGTTCTGGCGATCTACTTTCATGAGCCGAGGCTTCCTCCTGTCGTGATCGCCTTTGCATTGAGCCTGATCTTCCAGTCGATCTCTTCCGTCGCGGGTGGTCTACTTCGGCGGGAATTTCGTATGCGCGCTCTATTCCTCTGCGACTTCCTAGGATATCTATTGTCAACGTTTGGTCTTGGCTTGCCGCTAGCGATCTGCGGGTTTGGGATATGGGCCATTGTCGCAAGTAACGTATCACAACCTTTGATCGTGGCAATTGGCTATTGGATTGCTAGACCTCACTCTGTAGTTCCGACCTTTCAGAAAGGAGATTTCGCTCATATCACCAGCTTTGGCGGCAAGGCGTCTGCCACCACTGCTGTAGAGGCTTTGGGTGGTTCTCTGGATGTTCTGATCATGGGAAGACTGCTTAGTCCAGCGTCACTTGGTATTTACAATCGCAGTCTCACCTTGAGCACTCAGCCCGGCTATAATCTCTCCACTGGATTGACTAGAGTCTTTCATCCAACAATTGCGCGAGCTGCTGAACGAAGTCTTGCTGAATGCCACACAATCTTGCTAGATAGTGAACGTCGACTGATGGCACTTATTATCCCGTTTTGTGTCGGAGCCGCAATTGCCGCCCCAACAATCATTCCAGTAATCTTTGGCAAGCAATGGGTCACAGCAGTGCCTGTTTACCGGATGCTTTGTCTCGTAGCCGCTCTGGATGCATCGTTCCATCTTCCCGCTATTCAACTGGAAGTGCTTAGCTTGTTCCGCCACAAATTCCTTATGCAGGTTGCATTCGCAGTTGCCTTCGGCACAGGAATCGTTCTCGCTGCGCCAAGCGGCATCGTAGCGATTGCTATTGTGTATGCGGGCCTTCAGATGATAAGAACCACGTGTCTGCACTGGTTAAGCGCACGCTCTCTGAGGCGTAGCATCTGGTCATTACTCGAGGCTTGGATTCCCGGGCTAATTTGCTCGGCCGCTGTGGGCGTAATCCTTTATTTTGTGCAATTCAGCATCGTCTGGTCGTCCCATATCAAGCCAGCCTTTCGATTGGTCATACTGATTCTCTTGGCCGCTGCGACAACAATCGCTGTCTACCGTCTTCTCTTCACGAAATCTGTATACGAGCCTTGGATGCTTCTTGTTAGGCGGAAAAAAACAGAGGTAATCTTGCAGCTAAATTGAACTGTCGAATGATTTAGGTATCTGTCCGTCTGCGCGTCGTCAACTTCTAAGGTTTTCCTGTAAATCTATTTGTTTTAGGAGAGCACACAATTAATCATGAAAAATTTGACCCTATTTGTCAGTTCAAGCGATGCCTATGAAGACTGTTGGTATCCATTCTTTTTCTTATTGAAAAAATTTTGGCCTGACTGCGATCTTCCAATCATTTTGAATACGGAGACCAAATCATTTGCATTTGAAGGACTAAATATCACCTGCACAAAAACAGGCAAGCAACAAAGCTTTGGCAAGACGTTTCACGCAGGCCTGGAACAGGTCAATACAGACAACATTCTTCTTATCATGATTGATTATTTCATCATGAGGGATGTTAATGAGACTTATCTTCGCGATGCTTACAAGACCGTTATTCAAGAACGGCTTGACTCACTTTGCCTCGTGGAGATGACAAGCATTAAAGAGACAATTCCCCTCCGGGATAATGTCTCTCTCGTGTCGGGCCCAGGACAGGATCGCTTCTCTTTTCAGACCGCTATCTGGAAGAAAAGCAGCATTAAGAAATATGTGCTCGGACATGAAAATCCTTGGTTATCGGAGTGCTTCGGTTCACTCCGATATGAATACACAAAAGACCGCATAGCTTTTGTGAGCGAGAGTATTGAACCTATCAAATATCTTCACACTGGCGCCCTTCACGAGGGAAAATGGATCAAAGAAACGGTCCCTGAACTGGAAGAACTCGGAATCTCCCTCGATTGGAAGCGAAGAGGCTTTTACGAGTGGAAGCAACTTTCGTTAGCGCAAAGAATTAGGAGGAGGCGGAAGACAGCGATTCAGGAAGCTAGATCGAGAGCGCACCTGTTTGGACTAAAGTATCGTCTAATGCCTCCAGATTAGACTCAAGCCCCCAGTATTACGGCACATGCCGCAAACTCTCGGAGCAAATAAGCAGATTCTCATCTCCAAAAATAAAAACATTGGTGCCCTTGTTCCTTATGCCCGATCCACTTTCTGAACGACCCACACAACATCTTCACTATATCGACGCTCTTCGCGGTGTAGCTATTGCCTTAGTAATCATGGTGCATCTGGCAGGCATGATGCATTTAGTGGGATTCGTAGGCAAACTGCTCGCAATAGGTGGGAAAGGCGTTCAACTGTTTTATGTGGTTAGCGCGCTAACGCTGATGATGTCCATGAAAAAGCGCACCTACTCCGAAGAGAATCCACTGATAAGCTTCTTTCTTCGCAGATTATTCCGTATAGCGCCAGCTTTCTATGTTGTCCTTCTGATCTATTGCTTTGTAGGTTGGCATTTTGGCTCTGGCATCACAAACATTCAGCCTACCTCACCTTTGCATGCGTTAATCATTATGTCTTTTCTCAACGGCTGGCGTCCGGATGTGATCAACGCACCGGTGACTGGGCAATGGTCGATTGCAGTGGAGATGATGTTCTATGTGCTTCTACCACTTATCTTCCCACTTCTCACCTCATTTCGTCGCGCTGTCTATGCATGGTGGGTTTCACTCGCGCTTTATGTTGTTTCGTATACTCTGGCGGTTCATTTGGTTTCAGTCGAGGGTTTCACCGGATCGCAAGCTTTCGTCCATGACTTTGCCTACTGGTGGTTTCCAAGCCAAATGCCCATTTTCATGATTGGGATTGGACTCTACTTCATCGTGACGGAAAAACTGCCGTTCCGGAGATACATACTGCCTTATTTGCTGGGTGCATTAATTGTTTCGGCGATACATCATCTGTTTTCAAATGTTGGGCTGCTTCCCGTAGTCGGCGTCTCAATCCTTATCGGTGTAGTGGCTATATCACGCAACCCCGTGCAACTGATAGTCAATCCATTTACGCGATTTCTTGGCAAGATCAGCTTCAGCGCATATCTTTGTCATCCATTGATTCTTCCACTTGTCGGGACGATCGTCAGCCCGCTTCGCTTTCCTAATGTGGGTCTGAGATTTGTTCTCAGCTACGCCCTTGTTCTTGCGCTGGTGTGTCCGATTGCATTGCTGATGTGGACATGGATTGAAGAGCCATGTCAGCGGCTTGGCAGGTCGGCCATTAAAACAGTTAATCTTTCGAGTTCTAGGCAGTACCAGGCACAGTAGGAAATTGCGCTCGGTAAGAGACCCCATGCTCTGTATGGCACTTCAAGTCCGCAGGCCGCAAGGCATGGGAGTCAACTGCCTCTCCGGCGCCAGATATATAAATGCTTATGCAATGCAGCAGGTGCAATGCATAAAGAGGCCATAAGCCAGGAATAGGTTGGGATCCATTTCTTCCACTCAGTGTAAAGAGAGAATCTCCAACATGAATCAATTATTAGGGAACATCTGTCGGCGCATTTTAAGAAAAGGCTGTTCCAACAAGAAAAAGGAAGCGGATGCCAAAAGGCCAATCAGGAGAATACGAAAAAAGAGGTCAAGGAGAGAATTTGGAACCAGTGGTGTCCGTGAAAATGCAAACGGTTGCTGCCAAAGATAGATGCTGTAACTCATAACTCCGGCAGCCACAATTGATCGCTTGTTGAGAATTGCTGGCGCTGTCCGCACGGCCTTCTCCACAGAAAGGGCGATACCGATGTTCAACGCCGGCCGTAAAATAAGTGATTTACATAACCCGAAGACGACGCCACCCTTCAAAAGGGTTAACGGCGAGTCGAGACATGTCAACACGGGTATCAGGAAAAATAAGCGACTATCCAGGACCTGGTTAAGATACCGGTTCTGGCGCAGCAGCGCCAATAGGCAGCCGCACGCGATTGTGTCAGCAACCGAGTAGAAAGCAACATTCCAATACGGCCAGCCAAGTCGGATTATCACAATATTGACTATTGGAACCAGGGCCATGGTTAGAAGCAGAGCCTTCTTGCGCGCCCGGGGCCATGCTATGAACAGTAGAGGCCACAGCAGGTAAAATTGTTCTTCGACGCCGAGGGACCACAGATGTCCCACATGCCAGTCTGCCGGAGTTGCGTAGTTCTCCAGAAAAAGAAACGAGAAGACCTTGTTCTGCAGCGAGATAGCTGAACCGTTATAAATGAAAATCGCCAACATGAACGCTATGGCTGCTGGCAGGATACGAAAAGCTCGTCGAATGTAAAACTGGCCAAGATTCACACCACCAGTCCTTTTCTCCTCATTCAGCATGAGAAGAGTAATCAAATATCCGGAGAGCACGAAAAAAATCTTTACGCCAAAACCTCCCAAAGAGTTGAGAGCCGTGCCAATCAGCGTATCCGGCGTGAAAAAACGTTGGTAACCGAGGTGGTCGATGAGAACAAAGGCTATAGAGATCGCCCGCAAACCATCTAATGATGGTATGCGCCCGTGAGTTCGCTCGCTGGAGATATCCGTCGGCGGCGTGGGCTCAAGACTTAGTTGGGCAGTAGCCATGAATTCATTATTACCAGACCTAAATGGATGAAACAGTTACACAATCGTGTTATCACAGCGTCGGACAAGGTGAGATACGTTGAACTCGCACCGGCCAGTTACGTTGCTTTTGCGGGGGAGGCCAATGGAAGTTGGGAGTTGCCTATTCAGCGTGGAATGCCCGGCCTGTACCAGTTGAGATGAGACAAACTGGAACAAGAGGAGCAGTGTATCGCACGAGGGAAGAAGCATACGGCGGAGCAGATCGCGAATCTGCCGCGACAGGTTGAAGTGGGTGTTGCGGACGGGAAGACGTTACCGCAGGCCTGCAAGGAAGCTGAGATCGTCGAGCAGACCTATTACCGTTGGCGCAAGGAGTACGGTGGGTTGAAGGTGGTGGATCGGCTCGACGGCTGAAGGATCTGGAGCAGAAGAAAGCGAAGCTGAAGCGGTTGGTATCGGAGTTGAGCCTGGAGAAGCTGGTGCTGAAGGACATCGCCTCGGAAACATTTGAGCCTTGAACGACGGCGTTGTGCGGTGAGCCATGCGCGGCAGGCGTGGGGGTAGTGAAACAGCCATGCGGCACGCAACACTATCGGCCGACACAGCGCGACGACGAAGATACGCTTACTCAGGCCATCGTAACGTCGGCCAGCCAATATGATCGCTATGGCTGTCGTCGGATCACGGCGCTGCTCAAGCGGGCAGGCTGGAAGGTCGGCAAGGACCGGGTAGAGCGAATCTGGCGTCGTGCTCATCCTCAAATTGGCACCGTTCGACAAGCGGGACGCGCAGCTTGTGCCAAGGGCGTCGGCGCCAAGTTTCTGCACATCGCCATCGACAATCACTCCCGGCTCTCCTTTTACCACCATGTGTACCCAGACAGACGGAGGTCTCGGCCACCAGCATCCTAACCCACAATGGCACCTGCTACCTAACCAAAATCTTCTATAACACGCTCTTGCATGAGATCGGCTAGCAAGAGAACAGCACAAATTTACTTTGCTAACGGTTACCTTTGAGCCTCGAAAGGGACCCTATCCATAGAGAGCGCGAATCAAATCGCCGATAACTGGGGGGTGACTCCCATGCGAGTGTTAAATTGCTCTGCCCTCCCGTTGGCTGTTCTCCTCTGGCTTCCCGGATTCCTGGGCTGTGGAAGCAGCACCGGTTCATCTCTCAGTATGGTGCCATCTGCCGTTACTCTAAAGGTGAATACGCCCACACAAATGCGCCTGATGCTTGTCAAAGGAGGGGATGCTGTTGAAGATATAACTTCCTCGGCAACATGGAAGGCATTAACAAATGGCGGATCGATAGATCATGGGCTCTTCATTTGCCAGCAGCCGGGTATCTTTCAAATCGGTGCTACGTTTGGACCGCTCAATACGTCGACTGCGGTATCGTGCATTGCGCCGGTGCCACCCAGTACGCCAGTGCCGCCCAGTACGCCAGTGCCACCCAGTACGCCAGTGCCGCCCAGTACGCCAGTGCCGCCCAGTACGCCAGTGCCGCCCAGTACACCAGTGCCGCCCAGTACACCAGTGCCGCCCAGCTTAGTTGCACTTCGGATATTGAGTCAGCCGCAACAGGTTGTCAGGTCCGAAACACCTTATACATTCAGCGCGATTGGTACCTATTCGGATGGGTCATCGTCGGACGTGAGTAGCAATGTATCTTGGGCTGGAAGTTCATCTGTCGCCTATATATCACCTGCGGGTACCGCTTTTTGTAATACACCCGGAGACGTCACTATTTCCGCTCAACTTGACTCTCAGGTGGCGAGTGCTTCCTTCAACTGTGTATTGAAACGAGTCACTCCCCCAGCTGGCTTTGCCGAGCATGCTCAACAATTTGATGGGCCATTTGCCTCTTGGATAAACGTCAAAGTCGCCTTCGGTGCTAAGGGTGACGGATTGACGGACGACACGAAGGCGCTCCAGAGCGCCTTGGATTTTATAGCCGTCAATCCATCTGTTCTGTGGATACCAAAGGGAACATATTCAATTACAGGACCCTTACACATACAGTCAACGCAACAATTCTCAATCATCGGGGAAGATCCCAGCAATACCTCGATTGAGTGGAACGGTTCAGTCGGAGGAACGATGCTAACCCTCGAAGGCTGTACATGGTTCAGATTGGCTCGACTCTCTTGGGATGGCACGAACACAGCGGCTGTAGCTCTGCATGTCGCCTCTACGCTGCAAAATGGCGAAAATTATCCTACGTTTGATGACATCGAAGATCAGAAAATCAGCAGGGTGGATATTGGCCTGCAAGTAGGGTTTGCAGGCGAAACCAGTGTTCAGAGAGTTCACTTCGATCACAATACAAAGGCCGGCATAAGTTTAGAAAACTGGGACGCGCTGAATTTCAACGTTGTCGACTCACTGTTTACCGACTGCAACATTGGAGTTACAAACATATACGGCGCCGGGGCGTTCAATGTATCAAATAGCGTTTTCGTTCGCTCTCAAACGGCCGATATGATGATGGGAAACACCGGTCCGTTTTCCGAAAGACAAAACATCTCGTTTAATTCTCACGCATTTTTCTTATCATTAGGTAATGGCGCTGGAGCGAATATTGTCTTTCAGGGGAACACAATCTCCAACCCGGGCGTCGATCCCATCCAGATTGCCAATCCAGGCCCAGTAATGCTCATCGACAATCAGTTCCTGGGCCTGGACTCATCGCTACATGTCCTATCAGGGATAGGTGCGAATCCCTTGGGTGTCTTCTCGCTGGGGAATGAGTTTGCTGTGACGGCCCCTTTCGGGGGGAATCTAGGTAAGACGAACAGCATCGACGAAGCGACTGGCCCATCAAATTCAGCGCTTACGATGGAAATTCCATCTGAGGTATACATCCCCGCGCCTAGCCTTCGTACGACATTTGAGATCCCGAAGGATTCTCCGTCAAGTACAATTCAACAAATAATTGATGAGGCAGCGACTGTCCAAGGAGGAGCAGTAGTCCACTTCCCATCCGGGACATTCGCTATCACCCAAACTATCAACATACCGGATTCTCCTAATCTGTCCCTTGCTGGCGACGGACCCGTGTCAGTGCTGTTGGGTTCTCCCTCTCTTAGCGGACCGGTTGTACATATCACTGGAACTCGCGTTCGGCTTGAAAATATGCAGATCACAGCGGCTCAAGGCGCTATTGTCGCTGCGGGCCTGGAAATCGATGTGGATGATCAACCGTCGACTGCGGTTCACTGCGATCAGTGTAAGACTCTCCATACTGGCACCGCCATTCAAGCAAACGGGCTGGACAATGCACTCGTTGATTTCCGAATCGGCGCTCTAAATGCCGTTGATCTTGGTGCGTCTATCAGCGGAGGAAAGGCTCGGGTTGATGGTAATCAGACATTAGGCCGCGTCGATGCCTTTATGACGTCAGTAGATGCATATAACGTCAATAACAGTGGACACTTCCTCGTGGAGGATGGATGGCACGATGTTGGTCAAGGTTCATCACAGTTTACTGTGACCGAATCGGGCGTAGTGACACATCAAGGAGGAACCATCTATACCAATGCGCCATCAAGTATGAATGCGGAGCAATTTTCTGGGGAGGTAAGCTTACTTGGTGTATCAACTGATTCAACTTTTGTCATTGATTCAACTTCAAATGCGGAGGTGATGATCGCAGGGACACTTCAGGAAACTGGCCTTCAACTGGTCAATCTACAAGGGCAGAAAACAGAGATCGCGCAGCTTTCGAACTTCGGCGTTGTGAATAATCGAACTCCCACTCCATTTGCCGACGATACCGCTTCGACCGCATGGATAGAACATATGTTTGCACAATCTCGGACGGAATATGTCGTACCTCGAATACCACTCTTAACGCCTGCAACGGACATTACATTACATCGGATAGTTGTGGGTGCAGGTAAGGTAGGCATTTTGTTATTACCGAGACAGCTGGCAGGCACATCTGCGACTTATTCGATAAGCTCACCAACAACCAGCAACGAGAATGGCATGCTGTCCTCTTCAGGCTGCTCCAATGGGAGTATCTCAATGGCTGGCGAATGGAGTCTTCAAGAAGGCCAGGATGGGTTTTACGGATTAAAGATCCAAGACTCTTTTCTTTCCAATCGAGCGTCTGCCCTTGATCTAGTAGATGGAATAGGCCTCTCACCAGCGATGTCTGATGCTGGTGAGAGATGGATAATTAGACCCGCGGGAGATGGTCTCTTCAAAATCATCAATAGAGCAAACGGTGAAGTACTGACGCGGAGGCTCGACGGTTGCGCTACTCTGAGTCCAGAGCAAGGGACAATCTCGCAAGAGTGGGCAGTGAGTCTGTGGGAGCAATAGCACTTCAGCAAGAATAGTTTCGGGGAATTTTACCTTCCTTCAGAGGAAGGTAAAATTAGAAAATTTGGGCGAAACTGCGAGCCGCGAGTCTAGCAGCTCGACTCCGGATCCATCGATCCGGAGCCTTGTTTGTCCCTGGGAGGATCGGCCGAACCAGGCCATGCCATATCTAGGGCTCAAAAATCTGGCATATCCATCTCGGCATCTAGCATCTAGCAAGCCGTTCGCTACCGCTGCATGTCCTTATTGCAACAGGGCAAAAGGCTTTACGGAATCAAAAAATTGTCGCCATTCCCCGGGGTGAACTCTCGAACTGAAAAAAGTTGAAATAACTTTATCAAGATCGCTAACAACGCAAGCTCCAGAGGCCAAAGTTCGAATGGGTCCTACGTTTAGATTATCTAATCTTCTAAAAAATATTCCGGACAACCCCTCTGTCTCTTGGCTGTAGTATTCAAGATCGCTCAAAAAATCTTTAATCTGAGAAACCTCAAAAGGTGTCGAACGAAGGAACATATTCTCCCAGCATTTCAAGACAAAGCCTTGCAGGGGAAACTTTTCATTTCCAGCTAGATACAGGACGATTGCAAACGGCGTACCCTCAAGTTGAAGTTCCGAGCATGTGTATTCCATCACATGGTAGTCGCAGTATCTCATTCACTGTGCTCCGTCGCACCGCTTGATTGGGTCCAGAACCATCTGCTTCGATCAGCCTAGAGAGATTTGCCAGCCTGTGCAGCAATACATCATAAAGAAGACTTACATTACCGTTGTACCACTGGGGCGGAAGGAGCGAAATGGCCTGAGAAAGAGCCGCTGGCAAAATATTCTCAAAATGGGAAATCCAGCCAGCCACTATGGTCGGTTGCCACAGGTCGGAGTATACGGAGCTTTCCAAATGATATGCAAGACCTAAACGCTCTGAGAACTTCCAATGCGGTCCCGCAAACATGTGACCGTGGTCAACGAAGTGTAGCTCGGACTCACGTTTGCCAAAGGTGTTAACCAAGACCGCCTGTCGGTTATCTTGATGATTGGACCAAACATCAAGGATGTACATCCCGAGAAATGCGCTCCGATTTCGGATATACCGGACTCTTGAGCGGCTAATGTAGTCTGTTGGCCTGGAATCGCCGTCTGGTTCTCCGATAAACAGGCTGCCGAAATGAACTCCAGCTGGTGGGCGACAACGACCCTCGGGAGTTTCGAACCATATGCCAGAATTTCGGTCGATAAATTCATCGGACAAGTAAACGAAACTACCGTTTGCAACGGGAAGCCCCACCGCGCTAGACACGATACTACCGATGAACTCGTTCGCCAATACGTTCGGCCCTTGTGGATTGCCAACCATCTTTACAACGACATATTGACGATCGGTACATTGTAGAAGAACCGATTGGGCTCCTCCCCTCATTTTTCGAATGAATCTATTTGCAGTTAAAGTACATGAACTATATAAGGGCTCCCTCCCTTGAGAGAGACCTTGGATAACCGTAGCAGACATAACCCTCCCGACGTCGATCGAGAACGTAAAACCCAAAATGGGAAAATTGAAGCGATCTCATCGTATCCCGCCATTCACGGACAAGAACGAAAAAATCAACAATGGAACACCTGAAGTGTTCCAAAATGGAAATCCGAATTCTTTTTTGGGAAAAGGAGCTAATGTGATTCTGGGGCTGTCACAACAAGGAAGGGTTCCCAAGACTAAAGCGAGCTTGGCAATGCTGACGCCTGGAGCGAACTCGCCCGCAGTTAGCCCACCTTGAGCAGCGATTGTAGGGGAGCCCGAGTCTGCGGAGCGGCCAACACTGACTGCCCATTCAGTAACTACACCTGAAAGACCAAAATAGAGACGTCGGCCTGGCGACAGACCGAGCCTGATTCGACGATGCCGGATCAGGCTCGTTAGTTCTAGGGCCGCCCGTCCTTCTCCGCGTCCAATCCATACTCTTTGATCTTTCTATAGAGAGTAGTCTTTCCAATACCGAGCCTGCGTGCGGCCTGTGTCTTGTCACCTTGTGCATCGTCCAGTGCTAGAAGAATCATCCGCTTCTCCACTTCAATCATGGTCAGATTGGCGGTTTCCCGATAGAAGTTCTGCTTCTCCAAAGAAGATCCGTGCGAGCGGCTACCTAATTCCTGAAATTCGAGAGGGAGATTTTGAAGACTTAGCGACCCGCTGGAGCACCGAGAACACGCATACTCAAGCGCATTTTCGAGTTCCCTAACATTCCCTGGCCAACTGTATTGGATCATCGCTGTAAGGAATTCCTCAGACACCTCATATGCGACATTCGTCCGGAGCGAAATTCGATCAAGGATGTATCGCATCGTTCCCGGAATATCCTCAGTTCGCTCCCTCAATGGCATAATGCGCAAATTAGACATGCCGAGAAACAGAAAGAGATCCTTTCGAAACAATCCCTTACGAACCATTAGCACCAAGTCCCGCGATGTTGTAGCAATCACTCGCACAGATATGGGACGTGATTGCTCGGATCCAATCGTTGTGACCCTCTTTTGTCGCAAAGCAATCAGCAGCGAGAATTGCATTTCTAGTGAGAGGTCGGTAATCTCGTCGAGGAGGACGGTGCCTCCTTCTGCGGCAGCTAACAAGCCGCGCTCGGCCACATCGGCTCCGCGAAAGGCCCCTTTCTCGTGGCCGAAAAGCTCGCTCCCTTGCAATATCGGCGACAGAGAGTTGCAATCAAGCTTGGTAAACGATTTCGATGCCCGATTGCTATTGATGTGTATCGATCGAGCCACTAAATCCTTGCCCGAGCCCGCTTCTGCCTGGATTAGAACGGGTTGATCCGAAGCCGCTGCGCTTGAGACAAATCTACGGATGTACTCCAAATGCCGCGATTCGCCTACCAAGGATCCGAATTCTCTACGCGAACGAAGCTGTTCTCGTAATAATCTGCTTCGTGCCGCGGTGCGAAATTGTTGGCGAGTCCGTTCCAGCACAGTGGTTAGACGGTGGGGATCGATCGGCTTGACCAAATAGTCGACTGCTCCCACTCGCATGGCATCAAACGTCGTCATGGTGCTCTCCACAGGGGCTATCGCAATGATCTCGACCTCTGGATGCAACTGTTTCACTTCGTCGATAAACAGATATCCATGATCTGCACGACAATACGGATCAACGAGCAATATATTTACGGTTTGACTCTTTAAGAGAACTCGAGCCGCCACGACATCTTTGGCGCTAGAAACATTGAATCTCAATCCACCGGCTATTCTCTCGCAAAGTTTTCGACTACGATCGTCCACATCGATGACAACTACGTAAAGCGGCGGGAATCGCACTTTCGAGAGGTGTTCAGATATCGATGGGGAGTGCGGTAAATCAGAATTTCTCAACATATAGAACTCTGCAAGTTGAAGTGTCTAGATCGTACTCTTAGCTCTCGATTCAAGCAAATTGGAGAACGTTGGCTTTTCTCCAATCATAATGGTCGGGACCACAATGATTGAGATTGAAGTCAAGTATGTGTTCAGGATTGAATGCAGGGCGGGGTTGAGAGGAGTTAAAAATTAGACTCTCGACGCCAACATTAACCGGGCTCCGATTGCTAAGATTGCAAAAAAGGATTGGCAACTAGTGATGAGTCTGCGAAGATGGCATTATGTGTGACAGTAAGACGGCACAAGTACATGAAATGCTTTTGTCAGTAGTACGTTCCCTGGTCGATCATCCTGAAGAAATCAAAGTTTCCATCATTACCGAAGAAACAGGTACTCTGTTTCAGGTTCGATCTTGTCCAAGAGATATTGGTAAGCTGATTGGGAGCAAGGGACGGACTGCTAAAGCTCTAAGGATCATCCTTGCCGCGAATGCGATGAGGCTGAAGCGCAACTTTCGGCTGGATATTGATTCACTTGAATCGACCGCGATTTCTGAACCACCATACGGCTTATCCGCCACTCCGGTAGACAGAGTTTCCGGCAGAAGCCCGGTACAAATATAAGATTACGCAGAGTGGTTGAGTGCTTGATCAGGGCTCTTCATTAAGTTCAATCCCGATGCGGGTCATTTACCGCGGAACGGATACGCCGTTTTACAAACGAGATATCAGTCTGTTGACTGAACGGAAACATGGCCCGAGAGGAATTGGATCTGCTCCACTTCGTCGTCGGTGGCGTGACGGAGCCGTGGCGCATGTGCGACGCAGGTCGTGGGGGCGCTAGCGTATCAATCCCGGCTGTTTTGGCCACACTCTTGACGATGTGCCAAGCCGCTTTTCTCGGTCATTCCGGTTCCACGTCCGACCGGCCTTGTTTACTCGCCGGAAGATCCTGCCTTGGATCACGCCGGCGGAAGTCGTGTTTCTAGGATAAGAATTCACTGGCTTTTACCAAGTCCCCATGATCAAGCTGTCCAAACGTCCCCGTGGCCCCGTTACCCAAGGCGCATAGCTTTTCTCGGTGGTCCGATCGAAGAGTGTCCCAACGCTTTACTCACCTCCTCGATCGTGTACCTTTCTCTAAAAGTCGAACGGCAAATGTATCCCGAAGTTGGTGTGAGTGTCCGCTGGGCATTCCGGCCGCTTTGAATGCCCGCTTGAACGTCCTTTCCCATACGTCTACCGCAGCCTTCGGTTTTCCTCCTTCTCGATTCCAGAAGATGTAGTCCGGATGGCCGTTCAAGTCCGCCACAGCCATCACCTCTTCAGCCCGCATCCGACGGTATGGGGACCGAGACGTGGGTTCCGGTCTTCTGCCGGCTCGTCACGACCCTTCAAGTACCTGCCGGCTACCCGTCCCCTAATGTTGCGGGGATGATCCGCTGTATTCAGACGATAATTTGCAAATAGGAAGATCTGCGGGGAAGAGCAAAGCAAGAGTCCGCACTGCCTACGAATTTTCTGCCAACTTACCGGGTGCAACTCCTGGAGCGCCTTGCTGAAAGGCACGGGAACTCCGTGTCTTCCTCTCCGTCTGGATTGGGGGGAAATCAGAACTGGCCGGTCTTCTGGGGAGGGCTCGACGTCATCGTGCATCGATCAATCACGATTCCACGTAGCTTTCGCAACGTTCACGGCTACATTGATCAGAGGCTCGCTTGAGCGGTAGACATCGCTAATTGGTACCATGCCAGAATGGGTGATGCACTTACACAATCGGGTTATAACAGCTCGCCATAGGAGAAGGTAAACTCTCCGCAGTTGGTTACGTTGTCTTCATGATGGGATTGACCGCCGAGGGGTAAGGAAACAGTTACATATTGCGGCGCGAACCCCTCGATTATCCACCAGAGGTTTGGGACTCGATTCGTTACCCGAAGAAATAACCACCGTGGTATTGCAATAATTTAAGGTAAGGGCATTTATGGCGAAAAGCCTCGCAAGGGTAGCACTGCTCACGAATTTTCTACCTATTTACCGTGTGCCACTACTGGAAAATCTCGCCCAAAATGTTGGGCAGCTGCGGGTCTTCCTCTCGGTTGCCATGGAAGGGAATCGCGACTGGCCAGTCTTTTGGGGCCTGCTTGATGTTGTTGTGCATCGATCAATCACAATTGAGCGGAACTTTCGCAATGCTCACGGCTACATAGATCAGACCTTCACTCACATTCCCTATGACACTATACCTCTACTCTGGAGCTATCGACCTGACGTTGTCGTTACCAGCGAACTCGGAGTTCGTTCCCTTATTGCCCGTTTTTACAAGGTACTCCGTCCCAGTACCAAGCTAATAGTTTGGGCTACGTTGTCAGAGCGCACCGAGGAATCGCGCGGTGCTATTCGAGAGATGTTGAGGCGTTGGCTTCTCCGACGCGTCGATGCTGTCTATGTCAATGGCGCGAGTGGAGCTCGGTATATACGCTCATTGGGATACTGCGGTTTTATTTCAATCGTGCCTTATGTGGCAGATAACTGCGCGTTTCTCGATCCTGGTATTCGCCGGCGAGACGATACTCTGCGCCTCCTGTACACTGGACAGCTTATCGAAAGGAAGGGCCTAAATCCCTTTCTTCAACAGCTGACACGCTGGTGCAGTGTTCATCAGGAAAAGTCTGTGTTGCTCTCAGTTGTGGGAAGCGGCGAACAGCTCGATCAGCTCAAGCGGATTGAACTCCCATCGAACCTTCAGATCGATTTCAAAGGGAGCATGGGATTCGAACAATTGCCTTCGCAGTACCATGGCGCCGAGCTCTATGTGTACCCGACTCTGGCGGACGAATGGGGTTTGGTGGTCAACGAAGCAATGATAGCCGGTCTTCCCGTATTGGGTAGTCGTTTCAGCCAAGCCGTTGAAGAACTGGTTGTGGATGGCGTCAATGGATGGATTTTTACTCCGACCGACGAACAAGACACCTACAACGCGATCGACCGCGCTCTACAGACGGATGCCAAAACGCTCGAGACTATGAGCCATTGTGCTGTCAGCACGGTCGCAGCGCTTACCCAAAGTGCCATGGCTAAGCGTATGAGCGAAGCCATCTTCCAAGTCTTGGACGCTAAGCCCGCGTAAAGCGCAGGAGAGGCCATTTTTATGAAGTTTGTAGTTGCACGTCGTATCGGTAGACGCGGAGAAGGGCTTGGTAACGAGATGTTTGCTTGGGCTAAAGGATTGATAGCCAGCAATGTTCTAGACGCAACCCTGGTTGGTCCATCGTGGGGGCTCAACTGGCGAAAGTACTATCGCAACTTCAATACTAACCGCGCCGATTGGATGCTGGAAGAGCTGCTCTGTCGACTCCCACACTTCGCCTTCTCCGAGGCGGACTACCGCGAGAGTGGCGAGATCGACTTTGGTCGCGCGGTCGAGAGCTGGGCTAGGCGGAAGGGACTGCTGGAGCGGAGCCACTTCATCGTGACGGTCGATGGGATGTATGGTGGGTACCCCTCGATTCGCAACGCCCGCCCGTTTCTGTGGGCGAAGCTGCTCAATAGTCGCGACGCGCTTCGGAATATCTTCCAGGTTTCCAGTGCGCTGGACCGAAACAAGCTCTTCGTTGCCGTTCACATTCGTTCTACGGTCGGGGGTCATCTTGTCCTCAAAGAGGGGGAGTGTCCACGAGGCCGATTCAACATCTGCATTCCCGGTGAGTGGTACCTGCATGTATGCCAGGCTCTGCTTGAGAAGTTTGGCAATCGTATCCAGTTTCATATTTTCACAGATCGCGGGGGCCCTGAGTATGACGAGGCGATTCGCCGCTTCAACCCGGGACAGCGGCGGCAGACCGGACTGACCGAGTGTAGTGACCTGCTGCTGATGGCGCAGGCTGACCTGCGTGTATGTTCAATCTCCTCCTACAGCCTGATCGCGGGTTTTCTGTCGGGCGGCCCTTATCTTTGGTACGAACCACAACTCACCGCAGAAGACAGCCTGTACACCCTCTGGGGACTGGAAGAGGCACAACGTAAACCGGGCTCAATTACCTCGGAGTCACGAGCATTCGCATTTATGCTGAAACCATCATTGGAGGCATCCGCCAGTATTCAGGGCCATGTCATGGCGACCGGCGATGCTCTTCCGCTGGGTCTGATCGTTCAGCTTGAACGCAAGCTTCAGGCGCTGGATCCCCGCACCAACCTGCTCGAATACGGTGCTGTTCCGACATGGGCCCGTTCGGGCGAATGAGCTTAGGGTGTTGGCGATGAGCAATGAGAATTGGGCAATCCCTCATAAGATGTAGAGCGCACCCTATCGGTGTTACCGATCAAGCCTCAAGGGGTATGGCCAAGTGTGTTTCTCCATGCTCTTATAAAGCTTAGGAGTAGGAGACGAAACTCGCGTGCAGACGTTCCGAATATTGGATATGCCCATCAGTGTGCTCACGATGCCTGAGGCAATTCGCATAGTAACTCAATGGCTCAAAGACGGGGGTCGTTGCCGGCTAGTTACTTTCGCGAATGTTCATATGCTCGTGGAGGCGCGACTTAAGCCCGATTTCGGCGATATCCTCCGACAGACTGACCTAAACTGCCCCGACGGCAATCCACTCTCATGGATCGGAAAGGCGGTATATGGCCACAAGATTTCGCAGGTGGCCGGTCCGGATTTTATGCCTCTGTTCTGTGAGCATACTGCAGGCCAAGGCTATCGCCACTTTCTATACGGCGGTGGAGAAGGTATAGCGGAAAAAGCCGCGCAGCAACTGATGTTTCGTTACCCCAGCATCCAGATTGCGGGGCAATATACCCCCCCTTTCATGCAACTCAGCCAGTGGGAAGATGAAAAGGTGTGCGCCCAGATTAATGCAAGCGGCGCAGATGTCGTATGGGTGTGTCTCGGCTGCCCTAAGCAGGAGAAATGGATTCTTGAACACCGGGACAGGTTGAATGCAAAGGTAATCCTCGCCGTCGGGCAGGCCTTCGACATCCTCGCTGGAAGTAGGGAACGTGCGCCCAAGTTGATTCGAAGGTTTGGCTTGGAGTGGGCCTATCGACTCGTGCAAGAGCCGGGACGTCTGTGGAAGAGATACCTCATCACGAACGTACTCTTTATCGCCTGGGTGGTTTTTAGCTTTCTTCGAGGTGAAATTGGGACAAGTCATTCCATCGAGGAGAGGACTTCCTAGGCTCGCCGCTAGCCTGAGCATCGCAAAGGCAAAACGTCAAGTCGCTTCGGCCTCGCCTTCGCTCGAGCCTGCGGTTAGACTACTTAGTCCTTAGCCGTAGGTAAAAGTTCACGCTACTCTTGCCCGAGCGCCCTCCACAGCTCCTGACCGCATCGTCTCCGGCACCGATACGGTTACGAAACGGCTCACCATCTACGGAATGATCACGACCGTGTTCGGCTCTTGCACCCATCGAGTGGGAACTCCGATGGTGTAAACGTTCTGGACGCCGATCGTGGTTGTGTACGTTTGTATACCGACCGTCGCTCCCGAAATCGTGACCGAATCGAGAGTCATACTGACCGGACAGTGCGGACCGTGGTCTCCTTCCGAATTGACCCCTCTCTTGAACGCACCTGAGATCAGCAGTCCGCTAACTTTTAGATTCTGTATCGATGATCCAGGGACATTGCATGCGATGTTCAAACCAATGTATCCAGTTGCTCCAGTGGGCGAGGCGATCAGCGAACCGCCCGTGACCACGTTGTTGTTGGCATATGGAGCGGATAGGTTCTGCGGATAGAAGGTCATTCCAGCGCCATTCGCACCCCAACCGACGGTGTTGTTCCCAGTAAAGGTATTGTTTCCACTGTAGATGACCCATCCGTGGTAGTTCTGGTTGTTGGTATCGCCGCCGCCCCGCGTCAAATTGCCGCTGAAAGCGCAGCCGGTGAGGCCAATCTCCCACAATGCATAGTCAACATACTGCCCGTAGGCTTCCACTACATTGTTGGCGACGGTGCATGTGCCTGAATTGTTGGAGACAAGCGAGAAGGCTCCAAAGACGTGGTGTGAAGCGTCTGTTCCGTGGATTCTGCAAATGTTGTGCGAGAACGTGAAATCCTGAATTGGCTTGGTCGTAGAGCTGCTCGCATCCTGCACAAGACCACACCCGCCCGTGCCATTTAGCGTCGGAGTGATGATATTTCCACTCACGACGATCGAAGCGCTGGGGCCACTATCGGAGTCTGCTTGGGATTGAATCCAAATCTGACCGGTCACCCGGTTGTTGATGATCTGAAGAGTGTCCTCGGAGCCAACCGCCAGGACTCCTCCGCTCGGTCCAAGTAGAGTATTTTTCTCAATCAGAGAATTGGACGTCTTCTTTAGCCAAACACCCGCATTGGAATCCCCAATTACGTTCTTCACCGTACAGTTGCGGAGAACGAAGCCGTTGGTACCATAGGCGACGAGAGCTCCGTTGGCCTCAGGTATGGACTGATTATTCGCGTCGAATACACAGCCGTCGATAGTTACGTTGTTCCCGGTGACCCTAAAAATGGAGGTATTCATCCCCTGAACGAGCGTCGCTCCGGGAAGGCACTTGATCAGGATGTCGCTTTGAGAGATCGTGATCGTTGAAGCGAAGGTGTATGTTCCCTGCGCTATGGAACAGCTGTGTGTTATGGCTCCGGGAATTGTGCAGGGGGGCAGGTTCTGTGCATGCGCTACCGAAAGAAGCGCACATATGAATACAACTATCTTGGGGAAGCTCTTCATAGGGGAGGACCGCCTTTCTCTTAAAGCAGATAGGTAGTTTCTGGAGTGGCCCTATGTCGTTGATTCTTGCGCCCAGCAACAATTAAAGTATTCCTAATGTCGCAGGTTATGTCGACAAGAATGCCCTCCGCGCCAGCGGTTCAGAGTTTTCAGGCTATCTATTGAAGGTCACTGGAGGATGGGAACGCCTGCGAGTCGCCGGCTATGCGGGCCTTCCACTTAGCGGGGCCGGCAAAGTTGAGGAAGACGAGGAAGAGTACGTCAAGTTTTTTCGAAGCGGTAGAAGATGCGGCGGAAACCCTTTAGTTTGCGTAAGATCCATTCGATCTCGTTGCGTTTCTTGTAAAGAGCGCGTCGGACTCCCAAGGCTGGAAGCACAAGCTGCTTGGTCTCATCGCCTTCGTAGGCGCGATCCATCCGTATCGCAAGACCTTACGGCATGGGTCCCAGATCGGCAAGCAGAGCGCGCCTCGGGAGTTTCGTGCGCCTTGCCGGGCGATAGGGCGAAGGTTATGGCCGTTCGCGCATCCGCGGCAACCAGATGAACCTTGGTGTTCCATCCTCCCCGGGACTTGCCGATGGCTTGCGGTCTGTTTTTTAGCGCCATCTACAAATCAAATTAACAGAGGTTTCGCCTGTAGCGTGAACACGCCCTAATTCCATGCCGATACGCTATGGAACTATCGATCCCGTGTTTTGTCTTAGCTTTGGAAACCACGTAAGCTGCACTGCGACGGTGGTGTCATTCTGCTGCCCCGCAAGGTAGATCGGTGCTTTCCATCGCTCGTATTGCAACGAACCGTCAACCTGGATGTCTCTGCCGAGTCGTTTCACTGTGCTAATGGCGAACGAATTCTGCGTAACTCCTCCCGCGATAAAGTCATTTGGCGTCTTTTTGGTAAGGTATTGCAACTGAACCCATTCATTGGCTGACATGTGGTAGGTCAGCCATGCCTGTCCGCCCTTCGCTTCGCGGCCCATCCAGTCGCCCATGATGAAGCCCTTGTTTGTATATCCCTGGACGTGAATCTGTTCCCAGTAGGTAAACATACCCTGGGTGCTGCGTGATACGGGTTGATCTGTCAGGCCACCTTCAACCCGAAGATCCAGCTTTCGAATGCCCGGGAATTGCGACAGATAAATGCCTGGACGATACGCAGCTCGACGGGGTGCACTGATAGGCGTCACATCGTCATGACAAATAGAGTCAACATAGAGCGTTAGATAATGACGAACGTAGGGAAGTCTCCATGAAAAATTGAAATCGCTGAAGCGTGCACCCGGGTCGTTTCTCGAGGCCTTGTCTTGTGGTGCTGCCTCCGTGTCGCTGAGATCAAAAAAACCGTGCAAGAAGGTGTGCAGGGTGACGGGCTCATGGCTTTCCCCTCCCCAGATAATGGTTCGCTCAAATCCAAATTCGAAATTATTTGTCGGTCGAAATGCAAACATCTCCGCATGGACCCATGGACTATTGGGATTGGTATGTCCCTTCAGGCTTCCGACAAAGAAGTCGTAACGGACAGGCCCGAGCAGCTTTGAGACCATGGGAATGTTTAAGGGTTCAACGCGGTTAATTCGGAACGAGTAGATATTTTCCGCATTATTGCTCCACGCCAGCGCTCCGCCTGCAGATGGACCAAGCCACGCATCCGATTTGCCTCCTGAGATCTCGTGACCCAGCAGATGAAACGACAGCACTGCTTCCTGCAGTCGAAAGGTATTCTGCGAGGTGATTCGGCCCGCTGGAATGGTAGCCTGCGGTGCGTTCGGCGCAGCGTAAGGACCTACCCGATCCAGTACTGAGAGTTGGTTTGCCAGTTGGAGGGTATATCCCTGTGCCGCGGGCGAGTGTTGGTATTCGCCGCGCATGTACAACGAGAAGCGTCCTTGTTCATTCAGCGTGGAGGAACCAGTTATGTTATTGAAGCCTTCCTGGTACGGACGTCCATAGTCATTCACGATCGTCTGCCCTAGGTGGAAACTGTCGCGAAGAGGAGTTCCAGCGATGCCCATCACCCGCGTGTAGGCGCTTTGCAGCCCGTAGATCGTGCCGCGGTCCATTCCTTCCCGCGGAATTTCGGCAGAGAGCTCGCTCTCGAGACTTGCGAAGATCTCCTTCGCTTCGTCCGGTCCCTGAAGAATACTGTCGCGTGATGCCTCCAAGGCGTGAACCACGCTTAAACGGGTCCACGGTCTCATGTTCAAATAAATAGTGTCTACATAGCCAAGCGAATATAGGCGCAGCATAGCTGGATAAATCCAGCTATCGTTTGGAATATATGCAGAGCCCGATGAGGTCTCCTCAAGGTGAGGCATGGGTGAAGACTTTGGCGCAATTACTATGCTATCGCTAGCTTCTCGCCGACCGTGATCGGAAGAAGTCGCTCCTGGCTCGGTAGCTTCACATCTTGCAGCAATGATCAAAAAACTGCCCAGACATAGCACACCACAGCAGAGCCGTTTGCCCAAGCACGTTCCACGATGCGACAAGGCCGCGGACTCGTGTCCAGCCCGAAGAAGTTTTACACGTTGAGGGGTCCCGATATTCACATCCCGGTAGAAACAATTTTGCCCCCAGTATGGTGGAGTAATATCGCGGCACCAATACAACTTTAGGCTGATTTTCGACGGCACTCATCTACAGCATTATGAAAATGAAGCAACGATGATTTGCTCTCGCTCACAAGGTTCTTTCAAGCATTACCTGGGATGTGCGTAGTTCATCCATTCTGTTACACAGGAGACCACTCGTTTTGAAGAGAGCTCTGATCACAGGAGTCACCGGCCAAGACGGAGCCTATCTGGCCGAGCTTCTTCTCGCCAAAGGCTACGAGGTTCACGGTATCAAGCGTCGGTCCTCATTGTTTAATACCAATCGCATCGACCACATCTACGAAGATCCACATAATCCCAACCCGCACTTCATCCTTCACTACGGGGACCTCACTGATTCCTCTTCCATCATTAACATCGTCCAAAAGGTCCAGCCTGACGAGATCTATAATCTGGGTGCACAGTCACACGTTCAGGTCTCCTTTGAACAACCCGAGTACACGGCTGATGCCGACGCGCTTGGACCGCTGCGATTGCTTGAGGCCATACGAATATTAGGTCTCGAAAAGCAAACGAAGTTCTATCAGGCTTCAACGAGTGAACTCTACGGTCTCGTCCAGGAAATTCCTCAACGGGAGACCACGCCCTTCTATCCGCGTTCACCGTATGCAGTGGCCAAGCTCTACGCCTACTGGATATGTGTCAATTACCGCGAGGCCTACGGCATGTATGCGTGCAACGGCATACTTTTTAACCATGAGTCGCCTCTGCGCGGCGAGACCTTCGTTACCCGCAAGATCACCCGCGGTCTTGCACGCATAAAAATGGGTTTACAGGATGCACTCTTTCTCGGCAACCTCGACGCCGAGCGTGACTGGGGGCACGCCCGCGACTATGTCGAGATGCAATGGCTCATGCTCCAGCAGGAGAAGCCTCAGGACTACGTGATTTCCACAGGTCGGCAATACAGCGTGCGTGAGTTTGTCCGCAGATGTGCAAAGCGCCTCGATCTGGACCTTACATGGCAAGGATGCGGTATCGAGGAGAAGGCGGTCGACCGCAATGGTAAGGTCATCGTCGCGGTCGACCCTCGCTATTTCCGGCCCTCAGAAGTCGAAACCCTGCTCGGCGATTCAACCAAAGCATGGCGTGAACTCGGTTGGAGTCCACGCACAAGCTTCGATCAACTCGTCGACGAGATGGTCGAAGCAGATCTGAGGGCCGCTCAGCGTGATGCCCTCGTCCGGCAGCATGGCTTTGAAGCTTACAACGTCCGTGAGACCTGATGAAATGCGAACGCAATAATCAAATTGATGCCTCGTTAGATCGTCCGCCAATGCGCAATCAAGCGCACTTAGCTTTTCAATAACCCAAAGGTGCAATGCAGGATGGCTGAAGTTGCAGCGACGAATTACGAACGCGGGCAATATGATCCCTAAATGTCTACCGCGAGCAAATCGAAAAACCAGACTCGTGGCATAACTTCGCTCTTGGTATATTCAGGGCTATTTTTTATTACAAACGTTTTTGCACTTATTGCCATTGGAGGTTGAGTGGTACGCCAAATTTTTGCGTTGTTGATACTCGCGCTTTCCGTAGATACCACACTTAATGCTCAAGCGAGCCCGACAGCCACTCGAGCCGCGTTCATTCAAGTAGGAGCAGGACTAAGCGTCTTTCAGCCTGACTATAACCCCGGGTCGATCAAGGGTTATAGCTTCTACGGCACCTTTGATTTCACATCTCATATAGGGATCGCGGGTGATATCCATATCGTCAACGTCATTACGCCTGGCGATATCGGCGAAAACTCGTATCTCCTTGGTCCCCGCTTTGTCATGTCGCGAGGAAGGTTTCATCCCTATGGGAAAGCCCTCGCCGGCATAGGTGTCTTTACCTTTCAGCCTGTCTACGTCACCTCAAGTTCATCATCTTCCTCGCACAAGATGTATGCCTTGGGGGGAGGCCTGGATGTCAGCGTAAAACGCCATTGGAACATTAGGGCCTTCGACTTTGAGTATCAGAAATGGCCAGGGTTTGGCCCCAATGGTATTACCCCGTACGGCATAACTGTCGGATCAGCTTACGTTTTCTAGGGGTTCAAACTACGAGGTTTCGCCATCTTTCAGGCGGTCCGAAAAATTGGGACCTACGCCTCCAGAGTATGAATAGCAGAATCATCGCCGGAGCATAGATAAATGACCCTCCCCAAACTAGCAGTCATACGGACGCTCGCTTTCGTCATTGCGCTCGGCTTTTCCGCTTCCACTTCTTTTGGCTTCCCGCTGATCACCAGGAAAAAAGCGGACCAGAATACTCTTCCCTCGCGCAAGCTGACCGCGAGTCAGAACCAGCTGATAGACAAGGCCATCGTGCGTGAAAAGGAGGTTGTCAAGACGGTAAGGGAGCGCGCCCCTCTAGTTGAGACCTACATCCAGAACATGCGGCCCGATCAGCAGCTCGGCCAGGTTCCCGCTTCAGATCAGCACTTCTTAGGTCGCGTCGAGTTCGGCAAAATCATTGATGCCGAGACCTATGCGGTTAACAAAGCCACATCGCAGGGAATCAGCTCCAACGGTAAACGTGGCTTTTTGCATCCTTCGGCTACTTACATCGCAGGGCTGGGGAGCAGCCTGCACCTGAACTTCACCGAACGCGGCTTCGTGCAGATGCTGTTGGTGGATTCGAATGACTTCGATCGCCAGCACTATACCTTCGGCTTTGTCCGCAACGAGTTTCTCGGAACGATACCCACGGCTGTCTTCACAGTGAAGCCCGCTTCCGGTGAAAGTTCAAAGGGGCGGTTCTTAGGCTACATATGGGTCGAAACCCATGGTGGCAATGTCGTCCGGTTCAATGGCACATTTGCTGGTTCGCAGAAGGATGTTCGAGAGTTCTACGACTTCGACAGTTGGCGCACCAATGTGCAGCCTAACCTCTGGCTCCCAACTTCTTTTTACCTGGAAGAAAACGATCAGAAGAGCGCAATGCGAACGTTGAAATTCAAGGCCATCAATCACATTTGGGGCTATGTTTTGAAGGCGCCGCAGAAGGAAACGGAAAGCACCTCGCTCGATGTGGTCGGCGCTACCGATATTAGTAACGAGGCTCCGGACGTCATACCCCTTGGTGCGCAGCGTGCATGGGTCCAACAGGCAGAGGACAACGTTATCGAGCGACTCTTTCAGGCTGGTCTGCTCGACGCGCCCAGCGAGTTCGACAAGACGCTCGAGGCATTGGCCGCCAACATTCTCGCCTACAACAACATAACGCTTTCGCGGCCAATTCGTTGCCGTACGCTTCTCACTGAACCGCTGGAGTCGATCGCGGTCGGCAATACAATTATTCTTTCGAAAAGCCTGATCGACACAACTGGTATTGTCAGCCAGGACGGCACTCAACAGCTGGGTAATCTGAATGCTTTGCTTGCCTTTCAGATTGCTCACATTGTCTTGGGCCACCGTCTTGATACTTCGTTTGCTTTCGGTGATCGCCTGCTCTTTTCCAACACCGCAGTCTTCAACCGCATTCCGATGCGCCACACCAACGCTGACAACGCAGCTGCGGCTAAGAAAGCTATCGAGTTGCTAAACGCCAAGGAACTCGAGGGTGGACAACAGTACTTTGGACTTTATCTGCAGCAGCTCCAGCAAAGACTCAAATCACTGAAGGCTCTCAACGAGCCGGTGCTGGGCGACGGCTTGGTAAAGAGCGATGCAGATCAGACCTTTTGGCTGGCAGCTATGATGGCCAAAAGCCCGAAGCTCGACATGAACGATCTAAAACAGGAGGCAGCGATGCCTTTGTCGAGCTTCCTGCGCCGCGATCCTTGGACGGACCAGGTAATTATGATGCATGCCCCCTATGAGCCCTTGCTATCTCCGGCGGACAAGATGCCATTCGAAGTTGGACCGGTCCACATCAAACTAAACTATGAGCGTCGAGCGGAGGGACTATCGGCTCAGTCAGCCAGCGACTTGTCTGGTTCAGCCGATGCCTCGTCGCGCTCTCATCCATAACAGCCCGTCCCAACACATCATCAAATAGTGACAAACTGAATGCTGTTAGGTGCAGTGAAACAATAAACTCCGAATAGGTGTTTTTTCTAAGCGGACGAAAAGCCGATTGTCGAAGTTGGTGTAATAGACAATAGAGGACCAGGCCTATGATTCTGCGAAAGAAGATTCAATTTGGGCCAATGGCAGGAGTACGAATCGTATGAATTTCTCTAATTGCGCTAGTCTTACCAAATCCAGGATTTATGTCGCGGGGCACCGCGGCCTCGCCGGCTCGGCGATTGTTCGACGATTGCAGGGGGACGGATGCGAGTCAATAATTACCATGACACGTAGTGAACTTGATCTGCGTGATCAAAGAGCCGTCGATGCTTTCTTCAAAGATGTGCGACCGGACTATGTATTTCTCGCTGCCGCAAAAGTTGGCGGTATTCTCGCGAACAATAGTTATCCTGCGGATTTCATTCAGGAAAATCTCGCGATACAACAAAACACAATAGGTGCGGCACAAAAAACAGGAGTAAGACGCCTTGTATTTCTCGGATCCAGCTGCATTTACCCACGAAATTGTCCGCAGCCAATACGTGAAGAGTACATGCTTACTGGCCGTCTGGAACTCACGAACCGCCCCTACGCAATCGCGAAGATCGCGGGCATTGAAACGTGCTGGGCAATGAATCGCCAATATGGAACGCAATACATTGCTGCGATGCCGACAAATCTCTACGGCCCCAACGATAATTACGATCTATCCACATCGCACGTGTTGCCCGCATTGTTGCGCAAGATGCATGAAGCAAAACTATCTGGCGCTACCAAGGTTTCCATCTGGGGAACGGGATCGGTACGGCGGGAGTTTCTTCACAGTGATGACATGGCTGACGCATGCGTCTTTCTGATGAGCCTGCCTGATGCAAAGTATGACTCCATTGTTCGATCAGACATACAGCCGCCTCTCATAAACGTAGGCTGCGGAACAGACGTTACCGTTCGGGAACTAGCAGAACTAATTCGTGAAGTAGTCGGATTTCAGGGCCAACTTACTTTCGACCATTCGAAGCCGGATGGAACGCCACGTAAACTTCTCGATGTCTCGCGGATGCATCAGTTGGGCTGGAGGGCAAGCATTTCTCTCCAGGAAGGCCTAAAAGCCGTATATGCGGACTATTGCCAATTCAGCGCTTCTAAGGAACGGTTGCTTAGCACAGTCTGCTAAACCTGTGACCAACCCGGTGCCCACCCTAAATACATTCGGCATTAGGGAGGTAATGCCCTTAAACTGATCACGTGTACTCGGCCCTTTCCCCCACAAAAGTCTTCAGCCGCAACCGTCTCATAGTAGTTGCTCTTTGGTTTGTCGTCTACGCAACCTTCTCCCTGTTCACGCCGGCGCTGCTCGACGATGCAGACTCCGTCCACGCCGAAGTCGCCCGCGAGATGCTAATTCGGCACGACTGGACCACGCTTTACGCCAACGGTATTCGCTATCTAGAGAAAGCCCCGCTCCTCTACTGGAGTATGGCCACAAGCATGAAGTTTTTCGGGACCCACACCTTCGCGGTGCGCCTTCCCCTCGCCTTCACTGTCCTTGCCCTTGCACTCGCCATGGATAGCTTTGCCCGTCGCGCCTTCCGCTCCATCGACGCGGGACTCTACGCCGCCTTAATCCTGCTCTCCAGCTTCGGCATCTTTGTCTTTACACGCATAACTATTCCCGATGCGATGGTCTGTCTTTGGCTTACACTCGCACTTTTCTGCTATTGGTTGACGGAATCTCAAATCAAACCAAATCCGTTGCTCTGTTATGTCTTCGCCACCTGTTGCGCTCTAAATGTCCTCACCAAAGGATTCATTGGCATCGTCTTCCCAATAGGGATCGTCATATTACATCTATTCGTTACCAGAGGAACACGGGCGGCTTTTCAGCGCCTGCGGCAACTCCATCTCATCTCCAGCTTCCTCATCTTCCTCGCTATTGCCGCGCCTTGGCATATCCTCATCGGCCTTGCCAACCCGACCCAAGGTCATCCAGGAAGCCTGAGCTTCATCCACCGTCACTGGGTAGTTGCAGAGCCCACCCAAAACAATGTTCACGGCTGGTTCTGGTTCTATTTCATCAACGAGCATCTGCTCCGCTATCTCAATCTTCGCGTTCCGCGCGACTACGACACCGTTCCCCTCGCCTTGTTCTGGGGCCTCTTATTTGTCTGGCTGATGCCATGGTCAGCCTTCCTCTACAACGCTCTCGGCCAAATCCCGTGGCGCGCCGCCATCAACCGCCTATGCCTCCGCGACCAAACAATCTCCCTCACGCCCAACCAAAGCACGCTCCTGCTCCTGGGAATATGGGCCGCATTTCCCATGTTTTTCTTCAGCCTGTCGACACGTCAGGAGTACTACGTCCTTCCGTCCTTACCCGCCCTCATACTCCTAATCGCCGCATGGCTTACACGAGAAGCCGCCGAAGCCCGGACCAGCCCTGGTTCGCTAGTCGTCACCGGCAAGCGCATCTCCATCGTCATTCTTGTCCTGGGTTTCATCGCCACGTTCGCTGCAGGTTTTTTAATCGTGCAGACGAAATCACAAGACCCTAACACCGATCTCTCCGCTCTTCTCAAGCAGAACCCCGGAGACTATGCCCTCTCCTTCGGCCACTTCCTCGACCTCAACGTCCAGGCAATGGGAGCATTCCGTTCGCCCCTCATTATCACCATCGTCGCTATCTTCATTGGAACCGTTACTAATTGGCAGCTCCGCCGTAGCCACAAGCCCCGCGCCGCAAACTTCTGCCTCGCTGCCGCTGCCTTTGCCTTTCTTGTCGCCACCCACCTCGGCCTGAAGATTTTCTCCCCTGTACTCACTTCAAAGCAGCTAGCAAATGCCATTGCCGCCGAACTCAAGCCAGACGACGTCATCGTCATCCATGGTGAGTACGAATCCGCCAGCACCCTCGGCTTCTACCTCCGGCGCAACGATCTGCACATCCTCGAAGGCCGCAGCTCTAATCTTTGGTATGGTTCATTCTTCACCGATGCTCCGCCCATCTTTGAAGATGCGGCCTCCCTCAGCAGAAAGTGGTCAGGACCGCAACGCATCTTCCTGTGGACCGAGCCCGAACACGTCCCAGCTCTTCCCGGCAAGGTTCACCTCATCGCACAAAGCGGCGGCAAGGAGATCCTCAGCAATCAAGCTGGTTTTCGTTAGCTCTCTTGCACCGGTGTTATAGTCCCGTCCTTCAGATGAAACAGCGTACCTCGCCACATCACGGTATCTCCTGCAAAGCTCCATATCCAGATCAGCAGCCCCATGAAATCCCGCACCGGCAGTAGCCATAGATCACGCCACACCTGTTCATCCTGCAAGACGCCAACTCCCACCGACAGTGCCACTGCCACTCGGGCAAGCAGCACCACACTAAGCAGCGCAAAGCTCCATAACTCAAACCCACTTGCCACGCACGTCAACACAGCCCAGGGCAGGGCATAGGTAATCCCCACACCGATATACCCCAGCTTGCGCGAGTCCCGCGTCGACCTGGCCCAGCGCAACTGGTGTTCCCAGAAACCCCGCAATCCATATGCGGGTACCGTTGTCTCCACAACCTCGTTGCACAACTCCACGGTGTAGCCCGCAGCGGCAATCCGCGCTCCCATTTCAAAGTCGTCCGCAAGGCACTCCAGCAATGGCTCCAATCCTCCAGCAGCCTCGAGCGCTTTCCTGCTCATCGCGAGTGTTGAACCCAACCCAAACCTAATTCCGCCTTCCACCTTTCGCGCGGTCAACACTCCTGGTAAAAACTCAGTCGAGATGCCCAGCGCCTCTAGCCTCGACCATACCGTCCTCCCGGCTCCGCTCTCGGCCGTGCGGCCAATGTATGGAGCCGTAACCATCCCCACGCGAGCATCAGAAAAGCAAGTCATTACCCGCGTCAGATACTGCGGAGAAACATGAATATCACTGTCATTGATCAACACATAGCTATACCGGGCCTCACGCATCATCTGCACCAGGTTGCTCACCTTGCCGCTCGTTCCCAGCCGGTCGCTGCACTCAACCAGCCGTATCGTGCATTCAGGAAACTCCTCTTGCAGTCGTTCGATCTCCACTACCGCGGGGTCGTACAGGCTGCTCACACCAAACACAATCTCGAAGTTTCCCGCGTAAGTCTGCTTGCAGTGGCTTACCAGGCCCGCATACATACTTTCGTCCAGACCTTTCACCGGCTTTAGGATCGACACATCAGGCGCAATTCCTTCATCCCTGCCACGTCGCCTCCAGAACTGATTGAAGTCGCGCGCACCCCACAGCGCTAGCAACAAATACGCCAACCCCGCCAGCGTCAGCAGGACAGTAAATGATTCAATTGCAATGGCCATGAGGTAGTTTAGCGTAGACCCGCTCCTTGAATTCTTACCGTATCTAGCGACGGTAGTTTGCTATGAGTACCTCTCCGTACCGGCCATTCCTATGTCCCAACGGTCAATTTCGATGTCACCGCATCAACTCGCGTGACGCAATCTTTTGCCCGCAGAATCGGCCTTTCGAACAGATGCCATGAAGCGGTTGGAATCAGGACCACAACCGCTAACCGAGCCTCAACTGGCAAGATGCCCAGCAATCCTCCCACTTGCACCCAGGTGGATCAATACATAGTTGGTGTTACGTCTTCCAACGGAAGGTTAGGTACAGCGAGAAGAACGCACAAAGTGAGTCTGGAAAAAGGGCATACCTCATAATCAGTTGTTAGCGATGCCAAAGCTCAGTGCTGGTCTATTGATGTATCGAAAGCGAAACGGCGGGCTGGAAGTATTTCTGGTCCATCCGGGCGGTCCATTCTGGGCGAAGAAAGACATTGGAGCGTGGTCGATTCCTAAGGGCGAATACAAGTGGGATGAAGACCCTCTGGAGGCTGCCAGGCGTGAATTTCGTGAGGAGACAGGATTCGTTGTCGAAGGACATTTCGAGCAGCTCGGCGAAGTGAAACAGGCTGGAGGCAAAATCGTTACCGCGTGGGCTATTGAAGGGGATTGTGATCCCGGCAATCTGATCAGCAACACCTGCCAGATCGAATGGCCTCCGCGCTCTGGCCGTCTTCTGGAATTTCCCGAGGTTGATTCTGGCCGCTGGTTTTCACTTCAGGATGCGAGACAATACCTCCTCAAGAGCCAGGCACCTTTCTTGGATCGGCTCTCCGCGTTATCCTCAACATTCGAACGGGGGTGATTACGCCTCCACCGGATACGGCTCGGAAGTCTTTTAGAATAAGAATCTTTAAAAATAATTCTTCAAAATACTGGGCAAAATCGCATGTCAAGTCCCAAGACGAAGTAACCATAACAAAACAAACAAGATCTCCATTGCGTGGGAGTTTCCTTCATTCCTCTATAATTAAACTAGAGATTAAGAAAAGCCCCGAACCGGGGCTTTTCTCATTTAACATCATAAACCTTTTAGAATGACAATTTTATCCGTAAACCATTTAGAATGACGATTTTGCGAAACCAGCAATTCGTTATTTATATGAAAACATGAAACTTACGAGCAAGATCTGGGGGGTACTCCCAGAGTTGGTCTACCGGACAGAAAGGGTATCAAGCTGCGTAAAGAACTCAGGAAACGAAATCGCTGCCGCCTCTGCTCCTTGAATCTCGGTATCCCCCGAAGCTCTTAGCCCAGCAATCGAGAAGGCCATAGCAATTCGATGATCCGAGCCAGAGTCGATCACAGCACCATGTAGCTTCTGACCACCTGGAATGGCAAGCCCATCTTCGAACTCGGTGAACTCCGCACCCATGGCCTTCAGATTCTTCGCAACCAGCGCAATGCGGTCCGACTCCTTCACCCGCAGCTCCTTCGCGTCACGGATGGTAACTCCATCCCGCGTGTAAGGCGCAATAGCGGCCAGCACTGGAAGCTCATCGATGATCTGCGCCGAAAGCGCACCAGCAATATCAGCGCCTTTCAGCCCATCCGGCGCAACATTGACCTGGATCGTACCGATCAGCTCGCCGTGATGCTCTTCCACAGTCAACACCTTGATCCTGCCGCCCAGCGCGACGATCACATCCAGCAGCGCTGCCCGAGTAGGATTCATCCCAATCGAATCCAGAACAAGATTCGAGTCAGGAAACAACAAAGTAGCGCAAAGAAAGAAGGCCGCCGAAGAAAGATCGCCCGGAACGGTAGCATCAATAGCCTTGAGACGTTGACCACCGGCAATACTCAGCGTCTCCCCCTTACGTGTCAACGTAGCCCCAAAAGCCTTCAGAGCATGCTCGGAGTGATCGCGCGTCCGTACAGACTCACTGAGGCTCGTAACCCCCTCAGCCTGAAGGCCTGCAAACAATACAGCAGTCTTTACCTGTGCCGAAGGAATCGGAGTATCGAAATCGATAGCCTCCAGAGGACTACCGTGGATCGTTATTGGAGCATGACCATCCACCAATTCGATCTTCGCGCCCATCTGCATCAGTGGCTTACGAATCCGTTCCATAGGACGCATCGTCAGCGAGTGATCGCCGATCAGCGTAAAGGTATGCGGATGCGGTGCAATCAGCCCAGCGAGCATCCGCATCGTCGAGCCCGAGTTGCCGCAATCCAACGCCGCCGTAGGCCGGATGAAGTTTCCGCCAGTACCAGTAACTTCGATCGTCTTGTCCGCGTTGTGAACGATCTTCGCGCCCAGAGCTTCCATGCAGCCGAGCGACGAATGAGGGTCAGCACCGGTCGAGAAGTTCGAGAGCCGCGTCGTCCCCTCGGCCAAACCTGCAAGAAGAGCGTAGCGATGAGAGATGGACTTGTCGCCAGGAACAGTTACGGAACCTTGGAACGAACGTGCGGGGCGAATCGTCTGGGTGCTGGATATGGTGGATGACATTATCTCTTATCGTAAACGCTTAGCCGCGTTCGCGAGAAGCGTCACAAAACCCGCAGGACAACAACGGTCTCATCGTCAAAATGATCCGTCCCTGCCTGGAAGTCGGTGACGGCCTTCAGAATCGCATCCACCGTCGCCGCCGCGGTCGAATGCGCCTGCGACTTCAGCACCGCATTCAGCCGCTCATCTCCAAACATCTCACCTGCATCATTCACAGCATCCACAATGCCGTCTGAGAAAAAAACGATCAGGTCGCCCGGCCGGGTCGACAGCGTAAACTCCTCATACTCCGCATTCGGAAATAATCCCAAAGGAAAACCTTCCGCCTGAATTGTCTTCACTTCCCGATTGCTCGAGCCCGAAGAAACAAAAAGCGGCTGAACCGATCCCGCATTTGCAATCTGCAGCGTCTGATTCGAGTCGTCCCAAACTGCCATCAACATCGTTACGTACTGCGAATCGAGCTTCCGCTCCTGTAACTGATCGTTCAGCGCAGCCAGCATCTCCGCAGGCGAAAGATGCTGCGGCGCGAGCGATCGTAGAATCCCGCTCACGAGCGCGGCATAAAGCGCTGCTGGAGCTGCTTTCCCGCTCACATCGCCGACAGCAAGAGCAGTTCTTCCTGGACCATAATCCAGGAAGTCGTAAACGTCTCCGCCTATCGAGCGCGCTGCCATAAACTGAGCCGCAATCTCTGCTCGCTCGAGCTTCGGTGGCCGCGAAGGCATCAGCCGAAGCTGGACCTTTCGCGCCATATCGAGGTCGCGTTCCATCCGCTGCTCTTCCTCGTGAATGCGCTGGTAGAGACGCGCATTGGCGATGGAGATTGCAACCTGAGCCGCGAGCGTAGAGAGCGTTCGTACGTGATCTTCGTTGTAATAGTTCACTCGAGTATGTTCGAGGTCGATTACGCCGATTACTTCGCCTTTGTAGATCAGCGGAACCGAGAGCTCCGAACGCGTCTCGGGGTTCTCGGCGACGTAACGCGGATCCTTGCGAACATCGGGAGCGAGGATTGGTTCGCGCTGCTGAGCTGCTGCGCCGATGATGCCTTTGCCTAGCGTTACGTTGCGCTCGCGGGTTACTCGCTCGCCGTAACGTGTAGAAAAGCGATGTTCGAACTGTTCGGTTCGCTCGTTCCAGAGCAGGATTGTGAACATCTGGAAGTCGATTACGCGCTTGAGTAGAAGTCCGATGCGCTCGAGGAGATCGTCGAGGTCGAGAATGCTTGTGATCTCGCGCGAGATTTCGTTGAGAACCGTGAGCGTTTGTGCTTGGCGCGAAAGCCGAGTGTAAAGCCTCGCGTTTTCGACTGCGATTGACATGCGCGAGGCGACGAGCTCGAGCAATCGCTGATGTTCTTCGGTGAAATAGGCTGGAATTTCGGATTCCAGGTCCAGAACGCCAATGACTTTGTTTTTAACGATGAGGGGGACCGCCAATTCGGAGCGAACATTCGGATTGGCTTCGATATAGTGCTCCGATTTTGTTACATCCTCGACCAGGATGGATTTGCGCTGGAGGGCGGCTTGTCCAACGACACCGCGGCCGGGTTTTACGCGAACTCGCTCGATCTCGGGCGTGTGGCCGATTTGAAAGCGCATCCAGAGTTCCTGAGTTCGATCGTTGATCAGGAGGATGGCGAAGATGCGGTAGTCGATGACTGCGCGGACGAGGTCTGCCACCCGATTCATCAGGGTGTTGAGGTCGAGCGTCGTGTTGAGGGCGTCGGCGAGCGAATGAAGAAACTCGACTTGATGGACGGGTTCGACGCGAATGTTGGACGGCTGCGCTGATTCCTGCACGCTGGGGCGGTAATCTCCTTCGAAGTGATGTTCGGGAGAGGTTTCAGGCACGGGCGCCGTCGGTGATGTGGCGGCGCGGCGTTGTTTGTTGGCGGTAGACATCCGAGAAGCCGATGATACTACTGCAGACTGTGGGGACGGCAGTTGCTTTTGCCGGATCGTCAGTTAGTAACCTGAACCGGTACCGGAGGTTGATGCAGACTCCGTTCCAGCGAGTTCATAGACGATCTTGACGCTGGCGCTGGCCCCGATGCGCGAGGCTCCCGCCTTCAACATCGTGGCGGCGTCGGCCAGGGAACGAATTCCTCCCGAGGCTTTTACTCCGGCGCGGTCGCCGGCTACGCCGCGGAGGAGGGAGATGTCGTCGGCGGTAGCTCCGCCGGTGGAGAAGCCGGTGCTGGTTTTGAGGAAATCGGCACCGGCGCTTAGGGCGATCTCGGAGGCGCGGAGCTTTTCTTCAAAGGAAAGAAGGCAGGTTTCGAGGATGACTTTGACGATGGCTCCGGCGCCGTGAGCCAACTCGACCACTCCGCGAATGTCCTGACGGACGGCCTCGTAGTCGGCGGACTGCGCGGACTTGAGGAGACCGATGTTGAGTACCATGTCGACGTCGTGAGCGCCGTGTTTCAGAACGCGGGCGGCTTCGTCGCGCTTGGAGGCGGAGAGGGTGGCGCCGAGAGGGAAGCCGATGACGACTCCAACGGGGATGCCGGTGCCCTGAAGGGCGGAGGCGGCGAGAGATACCCAGGTGGGATTGATCATGGCGCAGGCGAAGCGATGCTCGGCGGCTTCGTGGCAGAGTTGGAGGACCTGCGAACGTGTGGCATCGGGCTTGAGTAGGGTGTGGTCGAGTACCGCAGCAAGATTGCCGGGAGAAGCGAGGGCATGTGCAGCGAAGGCGGTTGCGTCGAACTTACCAGGACCTGTGGGGAGGGGTTCAGAGATGGTCAGCGTGCTCAAAAAATTGCTCCTTCAGTGCGGTGGTCTGCGCCGATCTGTTTTCTATCATACGGCGGTTACGGTTGGCTCGTCGGTGGGTACCCCCCCTGGGGTATCGCGGTGTAAGTTCCGTGTTTTCACGGTGATACGTTTTTTGCGGCCTGCAAATTCGTCTTTCTAAAACGGTTACGGGTAAATTCGTCTTTCTAAAGGGTTTATGCGATTAATGAGAAAGACCCCGGATTTCCGGGGCCTTTTTTTATCTCTAGTTCAATTATAACGGGGTGCTGGAAACTCCTTTGCAATATGGATATTGTTTGTTTTGTTTGGGTTAGATGGTCTTGGGGCTTGACATGTAATTTTGCTGGGGTTTTTGAGAGATTACTTTGTAAAAGATTTATTTTGTGTTGTTTGAGGGATTATTTTGAAAGAGGATGGGAGGAAAAGGTAAAAGGCATACCCAAGGGGCTTTAAAGCCCTTTTTGTTTGCTTGGCTGAGAAAGGCCCAAGGTTGAAGCCTAGGGTACCTAGATGCAACTGCAACAACAACGGCAACGGCAATAGATCAGTCGTTTCGGCTTCGCCTTCACTGTGCGGCCTTCGGCAGAGCGGTGACCGTTTTGCGGTGGTCTTTTAGACGCGGGGCTAAAGCCCCGCTCTACCTCAGAAACAACGGCAAGAACGACAACAACGGCGAATAGACAACGGCAAAAGCACATCCCCTTGTATGTTGCGAGGAGAAGCTTCGGGATGACAAACAAAAAAGCAGGCAATAGCAAAAGCTGAGAAACATGAAAGGCAAGACAATAGCAAAAGCTGATTTCTACGGACCCATGGATATGATCAGAGAGCTATGAATCTTCAAGAGGGCTCGGCCGGGGATGGGGTAATGAAGGTTGTGATCGATCCGGTGTGTGGGATGAAGGTTGTGATCGAGACGGCGAAGTGGACGTCGGAATATGACGGCGAGACTATCTACTTCTGTGGTCAGTCGTGTCAGAAGAAGTTTGAGGCTAATCCGCGGGCCTGGGTTGGGCCGAAGGAGATCGCGCCGTCGAAGGTAGTCGATGAGGCTCCGGTGGGTGCTGAATATACGTGCCCCATGCATCCAGAGGTGGTACGGAATGGGCCGGGGAGTTGTCCAATCTGCGGGATGGCACTGGAGCCGCGCACGGTTACGGCTGAGGACACGGGCAATCCAGAATTGGTAAGTATGACCCGGCGCCTGTGGATTGGCGCTGTTCTGACGTTGCCTTTGCTGGGCATGATGGTTTTGGATATGCTGCCCGGGCATCGGATGGGCGGAGCTGTTGCGGGGTGGATTCAGTTTGCGCTTGCGACTCCGGTGGTTTTGTGGGCGGGGTGGCCATTCTTTGAGCGGGGATGGTCTTCGGTAGTTCATCGCAGCCTGAATATGTTTACGCTGATTGCGATTGGCGCGGGGGCTGCGTATTTGTACAGCGTTGTTGCCGTGTTGGCGCCGGGGATTTTTCCGGCTTCGTTCCGTGATATGTCCGGGAGACCGGGCCTGTACTTTGAGGCGGCGGCGGTGATTGTGGTGCTGGTTTTGGTGGGGCAGGTCCTGGAACTTCGAGCGAGAAGCCAGACCAGCGGGGCGATTAAGGCGTTGCTGGGGTTGACGCCGAAGACGGCTCGGCGGATTGCTGCCGATGGAACGGAGTCGGATGTTGCGTTGGAGGAGATTCGAGTTGGGGACATGATTCGGGTGCGTCCGGGCGAGAGGATTGCAACGGATGGCGCTGTGGTGACGGGATTTAGCGCGGTGGATGAGTCGATGGTGACGGGGGAATCGATCCCGGTGGAGAAGACGGAGGGGGAGGCGGTCGTTGGTGGAACTATGAATGGGACGGGCAGCCTGGTGGTGAGGGCTGAGAGAGTGGGGGCCGATACGCTGCTGTCGCAGATTGTAAGGATGGTGAGTGAGGCGCAGAGGACACGTGCTCCGATTCAACGGCTGGCGGATAGGGTAGCTGCGTGGTTTGTGCCGGCGGTGCTGGTGGTGTCGGCGATTGCGTTTGTCGCGTGGGCCGCATTTGGGCCTGAACCGCGGTATGCCCATGCGTTGGTGAATGCGGTTGCGGTTCTGATTATTGCTTGTCCGTGTGCGTTGGGGCTGGCTACGCCGATGTCGATTATGGTCGGAGTGGGGCGGGGGGCGGGTGAGGGAATCCTTGTTCGCGATGCGGAAGCTCTGGAGACGATGGAGAAGGTCGATACGCTGGTGGTGGATAAGACCGGCACGCTGACGGAGGGAAGGCCGAGGCTGACGGCGGTTGTGGCGGCTGAGGGCTTTGATGAGAGGGGTGTGCTGGAGTTGGCTGCGAGCCTGGAGAAGGCCAGCGAACATCCGCTTGCGGAGGCGGTTGTGGCGGGTGCGATGGAGAGAGGCGTTCGACTGGATGGTGTGGCGGGATTTCAGTCGATTACGGGTAAAGGTGTTACCGGGACGGTGCAGGGAAGGCGGGTTGGGTTTGGCAATGCGGCTCTGATGAGGGAGTTGGGGGTGAGTCTGGAAGGGCTTGAAGAGCGGGCGGAGACGATGCGTGTTGAGGGACAGACGGTGATGTTTCTGGCGAGCGATGCGCGGCTTGCTGGTTTGATTGCGGTTGCGGATACAGTTAAGGAGTCCTCGCTGCAGGCGGTACGACAGCTAAAAGAGCTGGGCATAAGGGTTGTGATGGTGACTGGGGATAACCGGACTACGGCTGCGGCGGTTGCTGGAAAACTCGGAATTGAATTTGAGGCGGACGTATTGCCAAGTGAGAAGGCAGAGGCGGTGAAACGCCTGCAGGCAGAGGGGCAGGTAGTTGCGATGGCGGGCGATGGAGTGAATGATGCGCCTGCACTGGCACAGGCCAACGTGGGGATCGCAATGGGGACCGGGACCGATGTTGCGATTGCGGCGGCGGGAATTACGCTGATTCATGGGGACCTGCGCGGGATTGTGAAGGCTCGAAGGCTAAGCCGGCGTACGATGAGGAATATTCGACAGAATCTGTTTTTTGCTTTTGTGTATAACGCGGCTGGTGTGCCGATTGCGGCTGGAGTTTTGTATCCTCTGCTGGGGTTGCTGCTGAATCCTATGATTGCGGCGGCGGCGATGAGCTTCAGTTCGGTTTCTGTGATTGCGAATGCATTGAGGCTGCGAACGACTGAGCTTTGAAGAGGTTGATTGACAATCGTCATATGAGTCATCTAAAACGCTTTATTATTGAATGTTTGTAGAGAAGAGTGCAGTGTCTTCCTGCGTGGCCTCTTTACTAAATTGTTAGGCGCCGGTTTTTTTCATGTAGCACGGTTGTGCTTCTGCTCTTGTTGCGGCTGTGGCACTCCTCTAAAAAAGTGAAAGGTTTGGGTACAAGATGCAGTTATTGGGGAATAGTGCACAGCGAAACTTTGGCGGTTTGAAGGCGATTTTAGCCGTGGCGGTAGTGGCTACCAGCTTTGCCGCGATGGCGCAGTCTCCAGAGAAGGTGGTGCTTGATCGTCAGGAGGCTACGGTGATGCTGGAGCCTTACGCGCCGAATATTGTGCGCGTGACGTTGAGCTTGAGGAAGGATGACGCGATTGCAGGGCCGGGGTATGGAATTATTGCCAAGTCAGCTGCCGGCGATTGGAAGCGGGAGAGCAGTGAGAAGGGAGATGTGCTGCGGTCGTCGCGTATGGTGGTGACGGTGCGGCCGAGCGGACACTGGACTCCAACGGGTACTGCGGCAGATATTGCGAAGTTCTTTAATGGATCGACGCCGGGGGTTGGGATCTCCTTTAAGACTGCTGAGGGGAAGACGCTGCTGGATATGCAGGGGTGGCAGATGTCGGTGCCGAATTACAAGGATGGGAATGCCGATGTGTTGTATGACCGGCGGCCTAGCGATCCTCCGTTTTACCAGGTGGGGGCTTCGTTTCACTCGCCTAAGGACGAACACTACTATGGGTTGGGGCAGAATCAGGAAGGCTATCTGGATCGCCGCGGACATGCCGTGCAATGCGCACATGACTACAACGCTCCAGCGGGACAGAGCGTATGTGTGCCTTTTGTAGTTACAAATTATGGATATGGGTTGCTGTGGGACAATCCGTCGAGGACTACGGTTGCTTTTGGATTTAATGATCAGACGCGATGGACGTCAGAGGTTGGGCAGCGTGTGTCGTTCTTCGTGATTGCGGGGAAGACATATGACGAGATTTATGAGGGATATCGCTTATTGACGGGCGATACGCCTATGTTGCCCAAGTCGGCGTACGGCTACATTCAGTGCAAGCAGCGGTATACGTCGCAGGCGGAGGTGCTGGATGTGGCGAAAGGATATCGCGACAGGCATCTTCCGGCGGATGTGATTGTTGTGGACTGGTTCTACTACACGAAGATGGGGCAGATGGATATGGATCCGGTGAGGTGGCCTGATCCAGAAAGCATGAACAAGCAGCTACATGCGATGAACTTTCACAGCATGATCAGCGTGTGGCCGCGGTTTGTGCCGGAGTCGCGGTTCTACGACAAGCTTTTGAAGAATGGCTGGTTCATGCATTTGGCGGATGGCACACCGACGACTGGGCTACCGTATGATCGCGCCGGGTCGGACATCGATACGACGAATCCTGATGCCGCTGCTTGGTATTGGAATACGGTGAAGGAGAATTTTGTTGATAAGGGCTTTGACTCTTTCTGGGCGGATGAGACTGAGCCGGATCTTCCTCCGAATGGGAGTTTCTTTCATGTCGGGCCAGGGACACAATTTTTCAATGTGTATCCGCTGTTTCATACAGCGGCGTTTTATAACGGGTTTCGTCGGGATTTGAAGACACGGGCACTGATTCTTGCGCGGGATTCTTATCTGGGCGCGCAGCATAATGGTGCGATCTTCTGGTCGTCGGATATTGCGCCGAACTGGGATACTTTGAAGAGACAGGTGCCTACGGGGATCAACTTCACGGCTTCGGGAATGCCTTACTGGAGTACGGATATTGGGGGATGGCAGTATCTGCCGGGATCGCATACGCCGGAACATCCGCCGCTGTTGGATCCGTCGGATGCTCGGGAGAATGTGGGGCATTATGACGACTATCCGGAGTTGTATGTGCGGTGGTTTCAGTATGGGACATTCCAGCCGAACTTCCGGAGCCATGGAAGCCGACTTCATAACGAGGTGTGGTCGTATGGCAAGCAGGCGGAGCCGATTCTTGAAAAGTATCTGAGGCTGCGGTATGAATTGATGCCTTATATCTACTCGCTCGGCTTTAGGACGCATGAGACGGGTGCGCCGTTTATGCGTGGGTTGTTTATGGATTTTCCTGACGATCCTCGTGTGGCGAATCTTGGGGATGAGTATATGTTTGGGCCGGCCTTGTTGGTGGCGCCTGTGACGGATCAGGGGGCTACGAGCCGGTCGGTTTATCTGCCAGCGGGAACGGATTGGTATAACTTCTGGACCAATGAGAAGTTACAGGGCGGGCAGACGGTTACTGTGGCTGCGCCGATCGATACAATACCGCTGTTTGTCCGGGCGGGTTCGATTTTGCCGCTTGGAGAACAGGTAGAAAGTACGAACGAACAACAAAAGATTGCGGAGGTGAGGGTTTATCCGGGATCGGATGGGGAGTTCGTACTGTATCAGGATGATGGAACGACGTATGACTACGAGAAGGGCAAGAGGGATCTGACGCATCTGCGATGGGCGGATGCGTCAGGTAAGCTGACTGCTACGGGTGCTAAGGCCTGGAGCAGGCCGGATGCGGAGATCGTTAAGGTCATTGGGAAATAGGGGAATGGGCTACGCTTTGTAGCCCATTCCAGCAAGTACGCCGCGCATGTATGCGAAGCTCTTGATGACGCCAGGCATCGGATTTTCGGGAAAGATCTCGTACTCGAGGTCGACGTAGCCCGGGTAATGCATGTCGATGAGTGCCTGGAAAATGGCGCGTACCGGCATGATGCCGTCACCGACGGCGACCTGGCTGTCTTTCTTTGTTCCGTCGGCGAGATCTTTCATGTGGATGTCGAAGAGCCGTGGACCGGCTTTGTGAATCGACGCGACAACATCGGTGCCGGTGCGCATCGTGTGGCCTACGTCGATGCAGCAACCGATGCGCGAATCCAACTTGCCGACCGCGGCGAGGACATCCAGTGGTGAGGGGAAGTTCTTATCCTCTGGCCCATGATTGTGGATGCCAACGCGGATGTTATATTCCTTTACGAATTTTTCCAGACGAGGTAGCACCTGATGGGTTGGAGCCCCTACGATCAGCGAGATACCCGCTGCCTTGCAATATTCGAATTTCTTTCGGATGTCTTCATCTTCGTCTACTGCAAAAGTGATCGTTCCTGCCGCGGTTAGCTTCAGGCCGGCGTCTCTGTATTGTGCAGCCTTGACGGCTACCTGATCGGCTGGAGTCATGGGAAGGTGTACGTCTTTGAGATTGAGATAAGGCGTATTGAGTTCGTTCATGAAGCCGATGAGATAGGTTCCATCGAAGTTCCGGAAGGTGTAGCTCGCGATGCCAAGCTTTATTGGAGAAGGGTTTGAGGGATAGTTGTCGTTGGCGAGAGCGCTCTTTGTCGAGAGGAATGTAGAGGCAGCGACGGCAGTGCCTCCACGCAGAAGATCACGGCGTGTCAGGGAAGAAGAGTTCATTGACGGCATACTAACTTCGCCAATGTGTGATCGTCCAGTTATTCGTTCAATCTTCGAACAATACGCATTAAACAAACAGATGTAGCTTCAGTCAAAGACTTCATCACCAGTTGGCTCGTAGAGAGGGACGTTGTTCATTGCGTGCCGCAGCTTGGAGAGTGTGTCATACATTCTGCGGCGTGCGCGGCTTTGATTGCCAAGCGGTCGATGTTCGGGAATGGAGTGCCAAGGATTGTAGGAAAGTTGTTTTGCGAAATCCAGTTGGGCCGGTGAATTGAACATCTGTTTGGGTATGCGCAGAGTGGCGACGGAGCGGCGCGGTGAAAGGCTCTCGGGCCAGAGGACGCCGTTATTTTCCAGCGGCATAAGGTGTGAATCAGTCTGCAACTGAAGTCGGATGTCGAATTCAACATCCTGTTTGTTGAGAGTTGCGACCATTGCGTTGCGCAGATAGTCATCTGGTGGGCGGAAAGGCAGGCGCGGGACTGGTGTTCGCAGCGTTGTCTTCGGCCACATGGAATACTGCATTGCCTGACCCTCGCCGAGTAGATAGGGCACGCAGCTAAAGTAGGGAGCCTCAAAGGGACTGGTTTGTGTTTTGGTCCACAACCCTTGCATGATGAGATCGAGCAGGTGTGATTGGTGGAGATTGAGGAAGTAGAAGATCTGCGCATTTCTGAGGCTTTGAATTTGTAATTGTGAGTTTGATTCGGTATCGGGTGTTACGAAGGTTGGTGTAGAGACTCCGGTCATATCCTGGGTGAACTTCTCTTCTTCCATCAGCTTCGGGCCGGGCACGCCCATCAGCTTGATGCTCATGCTCATGAAGCCGACGTCATCAATGTCAGGTGTAATGTATGGGCCGGGTCCGGAAAAACGGACCCATGCCCGATAAACAGTCGGTCGTGTGTAGATTCCATGGCGAAGCTCAGGAGCGAGATTGTCATGAACGATAAACTCTCCGCGCACAATGCCGTGAGTTTTTGTGTTGCCTCCGCGCTCGAACCGTCCCGGTTGCCAGAGGTCCTTCATCTGTCTGTTGAAGCTGGAGATGATCGAATCGAGGTAGGCCTCTTCATTGGGCATTGCTCTTTCTTCAGCGATCCTCAGTCCTTCGTTTGACCGTTTGCTATTCATGATTGCCGTGACTGCATTTGCGATTGGATCGCGAAGCAATGCGTCGAACGCGGGCCGGAAGAAGGGGTCGAAACGTCGCTCCAGGTGCATGAGCGCGGTTGTTGTATCGGCTACCAGGTTCAAGAGCGCTGAACCTGTGTTGGCCTTCGGCAGCGGACGGTCTGGGTTTAGTGTCAAGGTTTTCCATCCAAAAGAAAGTATGACGGCTAACGATTTTTACGGAGTTGGAAACTGGAGAAAGAAGTGGATTGTCCTCTTTTTGTCCCAGTACACGAGGCCGAGGTAGGCCCCGGGCCCGATCTGGCGGATTTCGTCCCGAACGTGTTTTGCGACCAGAGATGTCTTGGAGTAATCGAGGACGATGCACTCCTTGTTGTCGAACCAACTCTCGCCTTTATAAACCTGGGCAATGATCGCGTTGACTCCGAAGGAGGAGATTCGGTTCGTCAATGTTCCGTGAGCTGCGTCGAAGGTCTTGCCCTGCCAGGTGAAGATATTGATGACAGAGGCGATCTCGGGACTGAAGGCTGTACCAGAAGCGGCGATGGCGGTGCCATCGGCTTCGCCGTTTGGAATGTCGCCCGCTCGGCTAGCGGAGAAGAGATCATCCAGTTGTTTTTCGGACATGGACATAAGTTGTGATGCTGTGTACGCCATAGCTCAGTCTCCTCGACGTGCAGGTGTGTTTGCGTCGGATCGGATGTTCGATAGAACTGGGAAGGGGCCCGGAGAATATCGCCCACTATGATCGCCGACGGAAGTTTTGTCAATGGAGAATTCGTAGTCAGCGGAGCCGAGTGGAGCTAGGATGGAATGCACCAATGAAGCCGGAGAGATGTCCTTGACCAACGGGCAGGAGCAGAGCGCAGAGTATATTGTCGTCGGCTCCGGGGCCGGAGGAGGTACGGTGGCTGCGCGGCTGGCGGAGTCAGGGCGGACCGTACTGGTGCTGGAAGCCGGTGGTGACCCAAAGGCGGTAAGGGATGAGGCGCAGGCCGCGAAGCCCAGCGGAGGGCTGCCAAATGACTATGACGTGCCCGTGTTCCATGGGTATGCCTCTGAGAATGAGGCGATGAAGTGGGACTTTTTTGTGCGTCATTACGGAAACGATGAAGTACAGCGCCAGGATCCTAAATACTATGAAACGCTGAACGGGAAGCGGGTAGACGGAGTGTTGTATCCGCGGGCGGGAACGCTCGGCGGGTGTACGGCGCATAATGCGATGATTTTTGTCTATCCGCATAATGCGGACTGGGACCACATCGCCGAGCTGACGGGCGATCCATCGTGGCGTGCCGACAAGATGCGGCGGTACTTCGAGTTATTGGAGAACTGCAGGCATCGCAGATTCTATCGATGGCTCGCGAGGCTGGGGTATAACCCTACACGACATGGATGGACGGGCTGGCTGGACACGGAACGGGCTATCCCTCTGGTCGCATTGCTGGATGGCGATTTGATTCGGATGGTCATTAAGTCCGCGTGGGAGGCCTTTAAGAATGCAGGAAGCCGACGCGATCATCTCCGCTGGCTGCTGAAAGGCGCGCTCGATCCGAACGACTGGCGCCTGGTAAGGGAAGATGCAGGGGGCGTGCGGTATGCGCCGCTGACTACGAGCAATCATGCAAGGACCGGTTCGAGAGAAAGATTGTTAGCGGTAGCAGAAAAGTATCCTGAAAGACTGAAAATTGAGCTTAACGCGCTGGCTACTCGTGTGCTGTTTGATAACGATAATCGCGCCGTTGGCGTGGAGTATCTGAAGGGCGGGAATCTATACCGAGCGCATGCAACTCCGAATGAGGAGGGTGGAGAGCTAAGAACGGCTTATGCGACGCGTGAGGTGATTTTGTGCGGAGGTTCATTTAATACGCCACAACTATTGATGCTTTCCGGAATCGGCCCCGCCGAGGAACTGGAAAAACATAAGATTCCTCTTCGAGTAGATCTGCCTGGTGTTGGGAAAAACCTTCAGGACCGCTATGAGGTCCCTGTCGTCAACAGGATGAATTTTAGCCAGTGGAGAATCTTCAGGGGAGCGCGGTTCGCTCAGGGAGATCCGCAGTTCGAACAATGGAAGCGCGATCGTAGCGGAGCTTATATTACCAACGGCGGGGTTCTGACTGCATTCAAGCGATCGTTTCCCAATAAGGCGCAGCCGGATATCTTTTGTCTCGGACTGCTGGGTTTGTTTCGTGGATATTTCCCTAATTACTCCGCCTTGTTCGCGGAAAATCTTAATTACCAGACGTGGGTTGTTCTAAAGGCCCATACAAACAACTGTGCGGGTGAAGTAACGCTACGCTCGTCGAATCCGCGCGATATGCCTTTAGTAAATTTTCGATATTTCGAAGAGGGAAGCGATGTCGAGGGAGCCGATCTTGACGCGATTGTGGAAGGCATACGCTTTGTCAGGAAGATTACGCAGTATTTCAAGGACAACAAGCTAATAGCTAAAGAGGAGATGCCGGGGGACGATAAGCAAACGGACGCGGAGCTAAAGGAGTTTATACGTCACCATGCCTGGGGGCATCACGCTTCTTGTACCTGTGCCATCGGTCCACGCGAAAAGAAGGGCGTGATTGGAGGCGATTTTCGAGTACATGGTACTTCCGGGTTGCGCGTCGCAGATGCTTCGGTGTTTCCGCGTATCCCTGGGTTTTTCATCGTGAGTGCAATTTATATGATTGCCGAGAAGGCGAGCGAGGTAATCCTCGACGATGCCGTGCGCGGCGCATAGTTGGTGCCGGATAGTTGTCGTTGACAAGGCTGGCAGACAGCTATATCTTCTCATTTCATATCGATAACCGGGCCCCTGGTGTTGAACGAACTAGAGTCAGGTCTAGTACTTTGGAAACCTGAAAACAAGCCATTTTTGAAGACGTAAGTGAATCGTGTGATTCGTTTGCGGCGATGTTCTGACCTGCTTGTTTTGTGGATCGGAAGGGATGTGATGACTCCGCAATCCAACATCATGGTGGTCGCACCGATTATTGCCGGCCGGGAGGCTGAGCTGCGCCAATTGCTCTCCAGTATGAACCGAGAGCCTGGATTGGCCGACCCTGATAATCCGCTGGTTCCATTCGGAAAGATCGCTACTTTGCACTATGCAAGATTTGTCGTGCTCGAAGATAAAACTCGCGAAGATCTTCTTATATACGGCGCACCATTGCCGAACGCGATCAACTCGCTGGCATTTCTGTGTGATTGTGATGGCACTGCGGATGCGCTGCGCCGGGATCTAGTTACTCATGCTGAAGCTGGGCTGCGGCAGATATTTTCCTTCTGCGCTTCGTTTCAAAGCGGTGCGGATTTATTGCGATGGATGGAGGAACATGAGCAGCGAGCGGCTACGACATATAACAACTGGCTGGGCCGTACCGCGAAGCAGGTTCGTGAAGAAGAAGCCTTACGGAAGGCATTGGACCTGCGACTGCAATCAATAATCGGCCGAAGTCCTCGACAGGTGTGGGAAGAACTGCGTGGGTTTGTTGGCAGAGAGAAAGCGGCGGGGAAGCTGACACTTACACCTGCAGCTCCGACGCCACTTTTGTGGAGCATTAAAAATTTGCTGGACTGCATAGGCGTGCCGCTACTGTTATTACTGCTATCGCCGCTACTTTTGCTTTATCTCCCTATCTTTCTGATCCAGTTGCGTATCCACGAACTGCATGATCCGGTGATTGCTCCTCGACCTACATTGGGGCATGCGAAGTCTTTAGCGGTTATTGAAGATCGTGTCATTACGAATCAGTTCAGCGCCTATGGCAATGTCAAACCCGGGCTGTTTCGCCGCTGGACACTGGCCTCTCTCCTCTTTGCGGTGGAATACACCACGCGCCATATCTATAACCGCGGCTTTCTTGCTCGAGTGAATACGATCCATTTCGCACGGTGGGTTTTTCTTGATAACCGCACACGGCTCTTCTTTGCGAGTAACTATGATGGTGGCCTCGAGACTTATATGGGTGATTTCATCAACAAGGTCGCATGGGGACTCAATATCGTCTTTAGCAATGGAGTGGGTTATCCGACGACAAACTGGCTCGTTATGGGTGGGGCTAAAGATGAACTTACCTTCAAGGATTTTCTCCGGAGGCATCAGCTTCCAACGGACGTTTGGTACGATGCTGCCCCGGGTATTACGGCTTACGATATGGAACGAAATTCGCGTATTCGCGATGGTATTGAGCAGGAATCGATGACAGATGACGAGCTTGCAGACTGGATTAAGCTTTTTTGATCTTTGGCGAAGACCATGCAGTGAGGAGTGAGATGGCATTTACAAACGCCGACTATCGCGACACGCAAGGGTTGGTGCGCTTTGGCTATGCGCGTTTGACTGAGGCCTGCTTTCTGCTGCTTCGGATTGAAGATACTGCTGCCGCTGGTCATTGGTTGGAGAGTGCCCCTGTAACGACTGCAGAGGAACAGAAGCCTTCGCCGGTAAGAGCGCTGCAGATTGCGTTTACGTGTGAAGGTTTACGAAAGCTGGGACTCCCGGACGATTTGCTGCAAGGATTTGCTGCAGAGTTTCTTTCTGGTATGTCTGGAGATGAAAATCGTTCTCGCCGTTTGGGCGACGTTGGCGTGAATGCGCCTGAGTATTGGCAATGGGGCGGACCTAATGATGTGCCTGACCTTGTGGCTTTACTCTATGCGCAGCCTGGTTTATTGGAGGAGTGGAAGAGCAGTGTTGAGGCTGGTCTAACGGGGTCGGGATTCAAGCTGCTTCGATGTCTTCCTACGACGGATATGGGCGGGGTTGAACCATTTGGATTTGTAGATGGTGTTAGCCAGCCGATGTTGGATTGGGAACGACGACGCGATGTATCGGGGGACCAGCTCACGTATGAAAACGTGAGCATGCTTGGGGAGTTTGTTCTTGGCTATCCCAATGAATACGGGAAATACACGACCAGGCCGATTATTCCTGGACATGAAACCGGTGGTTTGCCTGCGGCGGAGGATGTGGAGGGGCATAGCGATTTTGGCCGCAATGGAACGTATCTTGTTATCAGGCAAATCGAGCAGGATGTTCGAGGCTTCTGGCAGTTCCTCGATAAGCAGGTGTGCAGGGATGCTTCAAAGCGTCAGACACTTGCGGAAAAGATGGTAGGTCGCCAGATGTCAGGAGATTCGTTAGTGCCGGTGATAGACCAAAGTATCGCTGGAGTTGGTCCTGATGCGCAGGACATTCAAAGGAATCAATTCACCTTTGACTATGATGCGGAGGGTATTCGCTGCCCGTTTGGAGCGCACGTGCGCCGAGCAAATCCGCGGAATGCCGATTATCCCGCTGGAACGCATGACTTATTGGAACGGTTGATCCGGTTGTTGGGGTTTGGCAGAAAGTCTATTCGTGACGATATGGTGGCATCCACCCGCTTCCATCGTTTGCTGCGCCGGGGACGGGAGTATGGCACTAAGTTGTCTCCAGACCAGCGATTGCAGCCGCAGCCTCCTGATGAAGAGCCTAGTGGTTTGCAGTTTATCTGTCTCAATGCAAATATTTCGCGACAGTTTGAATTTGTGCAGAGCGCATGGATTATGAGCGGAAAGTTCGACGGCCTGAATGAAGAGGGGGATCCCCTGCTGGGGAACCGTGAAATGGTAGCGGGCTGTCCAGTCGACAAATTTTCTCTTCCGGCAGCGGGAGACGTACGGCAAAAGATACAGGAAGTGCCGCCATTTACGACGATACGCGGCGGCGCGTATTTCTTTTTGCCCGGAGTGAGAGCGCTGCGATATCTTGCACGCATTGCAAAGTTTGATTGATATGGGGGAAATGATGAAAGCGTCTTTCTGGAATCAAGCCTTTGGGAAAAAGCTCCAGTCACCGCAACGGATGGGGCGCCTTGGAATATTTGGAGCGTTGCTGACACTGGCGTTTGTGTCTCAGGGTTGCCGGCAGCAGCACGGGATTCCGGGGCATGTCTATGACGAGGCACGTCAAGCAGGTCGTTCAGCAAGTTCTTTTCCGGCTGCCGATGAAGACTACTTTCATGACATGGATGGTGCGATCTCGCTAAGCCCGGAAGAGATCAAGGGCCGGAATACCTGGCTGGTCTGGACGGCTGGCAATGATCGGCTCTGGGATGTTCTTTCCGTTACGAGTGTGGGCAATCTGGACTTTCTCAAGACGGTGTCTTCTTATCCCGGATTGAAGGCCAGTCGAGATAATAGGTGGGATTATCTAGGTCTCATCAATGAGCCCTGCTTCAAAAAGCCTACTGGTCCCGACCCTAAACGATATGGACTGTGGCTAGATCAAAGAGATCCCAATTGCCCGCCTGATCCGTTTGAAAACGCACAGAAATATCCTGGTGTGAAGGTAGGTGCACGCGGAAAGAATATTGATGCGGGTTCTTACTATGGCTATGCGACCGGCATAGTTGGGCTACGCCTTTTTCCGAATCCCGACTTCGATGAAAAGGCTGCGAGCAAGTGGGATCCGGTGCGGTACTACACCGATAAGAGTTACTACCTGTCGAAGGATTTGGTGAGGCCGTATCGAGTAGGTATGTCGTGCGCCTTTTGCCATGTAGGGCCCAATCCAGTGAAGCCGCCGGATGATCCGGAGAATCCGAAGTGGGAGAATCTGAGCTCCAATGTAGGTGCGCAGTACTTCTGGATCGATCGTATCTTTGATTGGAATCCTGAATCGAGCAGCTTTGTCTTTCAGCTGTTCCATACTTCGCGTCCGGGCACGCTCGATACCTCACTTGTTTCCACAGACAATATCAACAATCCCCGATCGATGAATGCGGTTTATAACCTGGGGCCAAGATTGAATCAGGCATTGCGATGGGGGAAGGAAAAGATTGCCGATGGTCAGAAGGACAATAAGCAATTCAATGACTATGTTTCATCTGGACCATTGACGAAGTTCTTCCAATCACCGGATATTGTTCAGACACCTCGTGTACTCAAAGATGGAGCTGACTCCGTTGGGGCGCTTGCTGCTTTGAACCGTGTCTATCTGAATATCGGAACCTTTAGCGAAGAGTGGTTGCTACACTTCAATGCTTTGATCGGCGGGCAAGAAGTTAGTCCGATTGAAGTAAAAGTGGCCCGGGCTAACTCGAGCTACTTCGAGGCGACAGAGGCGCAGACGTTGGATATGGCGCTCTTCTTTTTGAAGAGTACTGATCCGCATCTGTTGAAGGATGCTCCGGGAGGCGTTGCTCATCTGACTACCGATAAGGCCGTATTGACGCGCGGCAAAATAGCCTTTGCCGAGCGGTGCGCGCGGTGTCATTCGAGCAAGGGTCCAACGCCTCCGCCTGAGGCCGACCCAGCTGCCTGTGCGGGGCCGGGATATATGGATTGCTGGAATCGTTACTGGAACTGGACGAAGACCGATGACTTCAAGAAGAAGATGACGGCGATTGTGCTCGCTCCGGACTTCACGCAGGGCAACTATCTTTCGACTGAGCTTCGTGTGCCCGTAACGCTGCTGCAGACAAATGCGTGCAGCCCACTGGCAACCAATGCGATTGGAGGAAACATCTGGGATAACTTCTCATCTCAGTCCTACAAAGATCTTCCGTCGGCAGGAACGATAACTATCTACGATCCATATACCGGAGAGGCCAAGCCTTATGTTCTGCCTGCGGGCGGGCGAGGATATACTCGACCTCCTTCGCTGATAAGCCTGTGGTCGACGGCCCCGTTCTTGTTGAACAATAGCGTCGGTAAGTTCAATGCCAGTCCATCTGTAGAGTCACGCCTGGACTCGTTCCAGGATTCCATTCAGAAGATGTTGTGGCCTGAAAAACGCGATAAGGACTCGCTTCTTGGAGATAAAATTCCAGGCACGATCGACAGGACAACAGACCGTAGCTATCTTCGCGTGACGGCTGGTTATATACCCGATTTTCTCCAAAGCCTGCGAAGCCCTGCGGCGCGTTGGTTTCCATGGCTGTTTAATGACGAAGGTGTGCAGATTGGTCCTATTCCAAAGGGGACGCCGGTCGGCCTGCTTGCGAACGTGAACATCGTGCCGGAGACACATGATCCCATCGAGCGTGCGGCCTACCAGGGGAAGGTTCTGGATCTCTTGAAGAAGGCAAAGCATGACTTGCAGAACGTACCCGCTGATGCAAGCGACGAAGAGGTTCAAAAAGCTTTTTCAGATCTCAAGGGTCCGCTGCTGGCGTTAAGCAAGTGCCAGGATTTGATCGTCAACCGTGGACACTACTTTGGTACAAGTTATTTTGCTGAGGAGCCGGCGCTGAGCGATGAGGACAAGCGCGCCTTGATTGAATATCTCAAAACTTTCTAGCAGTCCGATACAGGGGGTGCGGAATGTCTCTATAGCGCGATAATTCGTCGCTGGCGCCCCGATTTGGTCGTTTCTAAGCTGCAATTCCAAATGAGGAAAAGTGGCCGAGGATTGCGTTAATGGCCCAATATATCGGGGTTGACCCTGAGGTAGACCGTTGCTATAGTGAGTTCACTTCACGGTGTTCAATCGCGAGATTGAACTGAAAAGGGAATCCGGCGAACATCCGGAACTGCCCCGCAGCGGTAAGCAGGAACGAACGCTCCGACAAAAGCACTGGTCTACTTTCGACTGGGAAGCTGGAGCAAGTAGGAGGCCTGCAAGTCCGAAGACCTGCCATGGAGCGTGCCGATAGGGCACGAATTTCACCACCTCCGAGGGGAGGATGAGGTGATCGCGGGCTCTTGTTCATGCGATCGTCTGTCTATCCACTCGAGGAAAAGGACGCTCCTCGTGGCTACACTGCAGACGACCCTCACCGAACTCGATCCGAACTTTCCTTCAACCGAAACCGCGCCACAAATGCAGGTTAGGAAACGTAACGGGACCTTTGAGCCTGTTGATGTGAACAAGATCGTGCGAGCCGTGGAGCGATGCTGCCATGGACTGCCGCACGTCGACCCGATTCGTGTGGCGAGCAAGACCATTGGTGGGCTGTTCGATGGAGCTTCAACACGAGAGCTTGATTCGATATCGATTCAAACAGCTGCTGGATTGATAGCTGAAGAACCTGAGTATTCCAGACTAGCTGCGCGCTTGCTGCTGGCTACGATTAGCAAGGAAGTGGCAGGGCAGAACATCTATTCGTTTTCGCAATCGATCGAGGTAGGGCATCGGGAAGGTGTTATCTCGAAAGACGCTGCGGAGTTTGTCGGTGCCAATGCACGCAAGCTCAATAGCGCGATTGATGACAGGTTTTCGGATCGTTTTGAATATTTTGGACTGCGAACGGTTTATGACCGCTATCTGCTGCGTCATCCGATTACGCGACAGGTGATAGAAACGCCGCAGTATTTTTTTATGCGCGTCTCAGCCGGGCTTTCTGTACGTGTGAATGAGGCCGTTGATTTTTACAACCTATTGGCTTCGCATGATTATTTGCCAAGTTCGCCGACGCTGTTCAACAGTGGGACGAAACACTCACAGATGTCATCGTGCTACTTGCTGGATTCGCCCAAGGATTCGCTCGATGCCATCTATGACACGTACAAGCAGATAGCTCTGTTATCGAAGTTTTCTGGTGGCATAGGATTGGCTTTTCATCGGGTTCGGTCTGAAGGCTCATTGATCCGCGCGACAAATGGTTTGTCGAATGGGATTGTGCCGTGGCTGCGCACGCTTGATGCCTCGGTTGCTGCGGTGAACCAGGGAGGAAAGCGCAAGGGGGCATGCTGTGTGTATCTGGAGCCTTGGCATGCTGATGTTGAGTCGTTTCTGGAGATGCGCGATAACACAGGGGATCAGGCTCGTCGCACTTACAATCTGAATCTCGCCAATTGGATCCCGGATTTATTTATGCGGAGGTCTGATGAGGATGGAATGTGGTCTTTATTCGATCCAAAAGATGTTCCGCATCTTACCGACTTATATGGCACAGCATTTGATCGAGCATATATTGAAGCTGAAGAGAAGAAGCTATACGTGCGGCAAGTTAGAGCACGTGATCTGTATGCACGGATGATGCGGACGCTCGCAGAGACGGGCAATGGGTGGATGGTCTTCAAAGATGCGTGCAATGTTAAATGCAATCAGACCGGACTGCCGGAAAATATCGTTCATCTTTCAAATCTGTGCACTGAAATTACTGAGGTGACCTCGCCTGAGGAGACGGCAGTGTGTAACTTGGGCTCAGTCAATCTTGCGCGGCATATGGAGGATGGCGTCTTCGACTTCGAAAAACTTGCTGCGACTGTACGTCATGCTGTTCCGATGCTTGATCGGGTGATCGATATCAATTATTACCCGGTGTCTCAGGCCTCGTCGTCGAATAGTCGTTGGCGACCTGTGGGTCTTGGCGTAATGGGCCTTCAGGACGTCTTTTTTCAGATGAGGATTCCGTTTGATTCTGCAGAAGCTCGTTCGCTGTCAGCGAAGATTCAGGAAGAGATATATTTTCATGCGCTAACAGCATCATGCGACCTTGCGGAGAAACATGGCCCACATTCAGCATTCAAGGACACTCGTGCCGCGAAGGGTGAGTTTCAGTTCGATCTTTGGGGAGTGACTCCGCAGAACACGTTGCGATGGGAGAAGTTGCGAGAGCGGATGAAGAGCGTTGGGCTTCGCAACTCGCTGATGATCGCGATTGCTCCCACAGCCACCATCGCTTCGATCGTTGGATGTTATGAATGCATTGAGCCGCAGATTTCCAACATGTTCAAGCGTGAGACACTCTCTGGCGAATTTATGCAGATCAACAAATACCTGGTAACTGAATTGAAGCGTCTGGGCCTTTGGTCAGAGGAGATGCGTTCGAGAATTAAACTGGCCGAAGGCTCTATTCAGAAGATTGGCGAGATTGCGGATGATGTGAAGTTGATCTATCGCACCGTCTGGGAGATTCCGATGCGCTCACTGATCGATATGGCTGCGGAGCGAGGAGCTTATATCGATCAGAGCCAATCGCTCAATCTATTTGCGGAGTCCCCTAACATTGGCCGCTTGAGTTCGATGTACATGTATGCGTGGAAGCGCGGGATTAAGACGACTTACTATTTACGATCACGACCCGCGACGAAAATTGCCAAAACGACTGTAGCTGTCACGAATCGCGAGACGGTCGATATCTCCGCGAGTGCGAATGTAAGCTGCTCACTCGATAATCCTGAATCCTGCGAAGCCTGCCAATAAACGGAGATTACTATGTCTGTTCAAGCACCCCATTCGATTTTGGATCCAGGCCTCTCGCTTACCCTGCGGCCTATGGTGTACCCCGTTTTTTTTGAGATGTTCAAGGATGGGATACGCAATACCTGGACGGTCGAAGAGGTTGACTTCTCCACTGATCTGGTAGATCTTCGCTCGCGGCTTACACCGGCGGAGACTCATCTGATACAGAGGCTCGTGGCTTTTTTTGCGACTGGGGATTCGATCGTCTCGAACAACCTTGTACTGAATTTGTATAAGCACATCAACTCTCCGGAGGCTCGGCTATATCTCTCCCGTCAGCTCTTTGAAGAGGCGGTCCATGTTCAATTTTATCTAACACTGCTTGATAACTATGTGCCCGATCCTGATGCTCGGGCGGCCGCGTTTGCAGCGGTGGAGAACATTCCTTCGATTACAAAGAAGGCGCAGTTCTGTATGAAATGGATGGACTCAATTCAAAAGCTGGATGAGCTGCGGACTGCTGAAGAGCGCAAGCAATTTCTGCTCAATCTTATTTGTTTTGCAGGATGCATAGAGGGGTTGTTTTTCTTTGCGGCGTTTGCATATGTCTATTTTCTTCGTTCGCGCGGTCTTCTGAATGGGCTCGCTGCGGGAACGAACTGGGTCTTTCGTGATGAGAGTTGTCACCTCGAATTTGCTTTTGAAGTGGTCAATGTTGTTAGTTCGGAACATCCGGGATTGTTTGACGAAAGCCTCGAACACGACGTCGTAGAGATGATGAAGGAGGCAGTGGACTGTGAATTGCAGTTTGCTGAAGATCTGCTCTCTGGAGGCGTTGCTGGCCTTTCGGTTCGGGAGATGAGGCAGTATCTGGAGTATGTCGCTGACTCGCGCGTCGTGCGATTGGGGATGAAGCCGATTTTTGGATCGAAGAATCCATTTTCGTTTATGGAATTACAGGACGTACAGGAGTTGACAAACTTTTTCGAACGCAGGGTGTCGGCGTATCAAGTCGCCGTTGCCGGCGAAGTGGCATTTCACGAGGATTTTTAGAGATTCAGCGACGAGCGGTCTGTGTAGTCACGATATGCGGGAAGCCCGAATTCGGGCAAACTGGCGGCCTGCATGGCAGCGCGAACGACCGCTCTGGCCATCACCATGGCGGCAATGGCTCCTATGGCAGATACGTCGGCTTTGACGGTGGCCGTTCCGGTAGACATGGAGAATATCGTGTCGCCATCAGCCATGGTATGTACCGGGTTGATAGATCGGGCGTAGCCGTCGTGCGCCATTTGAGCGATCTTTGTCATTTGCGCCTTGTTGAATGGAGCGTTGGTGGCGACGACGCCGATAGTCGTGTTGGCTCCATTCTGAGCGACGACGCGATAGCCATTGAGGATGGCTGCCATTGAGTCACGGAAGCCTTTGCCATCTTCACGTCGCGCGCCAGCGAGAACTTTTCCTGTTTCTGGATTGACTACGTCACCGACGGCATTGACCGCTACCAATGCGCCTACCACGATGCCGGTATCTCCGATCTTGACGCTCGCCGAGCCCAATCCTGATTTCATAGCGAACTTTGGGCCGAACATTTTTCCGATGGTTGCACCAGCACCTGCGCCAACATTTCCTTCGGCCACTGGGCCTGTGCCTGCGTCCATGCAGGCTTTGTAGCCAGCGTCGGCATTAGGGCGAATCTTGAAATTGCCAACTCCGAGGTCCATGAGAATAGCCGCGGGAACAATAGGTACGACGCCTAGATTGCCGATTTTGTAGCCGAGGTTGTGCTCTTCCAGGTAGCGTGCAACGCCGCTTGCTGCATCAAGGCCGAAGGCGCTGCCGCCGGAAAGAAGGATCGCCTGCACCTGCTGCACGGAATTGATGGGTGAGAGTAGATCGGTTTCGCGAGTGCCTGGTGCGGAGCCGCGTACATCGACTCCAGCGGTTGCGCCCGCCTCGCAGATCAGCACGGTGCAACCGGTGGGGCGTTCGGTAAGGGTGTGGTGGCCAACCCTCAGGCCGGGGACATCGGTGATAGAGCCTCCCTGAGGCAATGATGCAGGATCAATTGCTGCGCCATGTGTCATGGTGGGAAGGGCTGCGACGAGCGGAAGACCAAGCGCGTTACGAGTGAATTCACGACGTTGCATAAAACCTCTTTCGAGAGATTACTGGATGTTGGCTTGTGCGAATGAAGTTATCTTGCATCTGTTCCTCCCGAAAAGGATGCGTTGTTCTGAACGTGACCGGGATGGAAGATGCGAAAGCCAAGCATAACGATGGCGCCTGTTGCGATGCCGATTGCTTGAGGAGAGAAGAAGCCGACGCCTTGTGCGCGGGTGAAGCTGATTGTTCCTGTCGCGATGACTGCAGCGAGAATGCTGGCGAGCGCTGCAGAGGAAAGGACGCGGCGGGAATAAAGCCCTGCCATCACAGGTACAAAGAGCGATACGGCCATGAGTACATAGAAGATGCTGACTGCTGCGATGATGGAAGGGAGAATCATAGCGAGCGAGATGCCAAGTACACCTGCACAGATTGAAGTGATCCGGCTGGTCACCAGAAGCTTTCGTTGTGAGACGGTGGGATTGAGAAAGGTTTTGTAGAGGTCGACAGCCAGTGATGTGGACAACATAAAGAGAATGGCGTCAGTGGCACTAAGTTCCGCGGAGAAGATTGAAGCGAGAGTCCATATGCCAAGCCATCTTGGAAGAAGAAGCTTCATGGCAGAGGGAAGCGCGAGTTCAGGGTTCGCAAGGTGGGGAAGAGCAGCAAGAGCGCACAAACCCAGGATTGCCGGCACAAATGCGAAGGTTGCCTGACCAATTGAGTTGAGACCAACTCCTAGTTTCACAGTCTTTGTGTCACGTGCTCCGTATACCTTTTGCACGAGACCCGGTGAGATCATGAACGAAGGCACAAGAAATGCGATCCACGCGAATAGTTGTTTTGAGCCAACGCCGACCATGCTGAACATGGGCCCTGCAGCTTCTTCGCCGCCTTTGTGAGCGATGACTAACTCACGCACATGCGACCAGCCTCCAAGAGTGTGGATTGCGAAGGGAACCGCGAGCAGTAGACCGGACATGGTTACGGCCAACTCAAACATATTGACGAAGGATGAGGACATCAAGCCGCCAGCCGTGCAATAGACGATGGCTACCGTTCCGCCTATGACGCAACCTTCCCACCTGGGGATGCCAGCGACAGTGTAGAGGATGGTTGAGATTGCGATGATCTGTGCTGCAAGGATTGCAAGGGAACCGCACCAGAACAGGACGGAGATCACAGCCTTGACCGATTTGTTGTAGCGAAATTCAAGGAAGTCAGGGAGCGTCGCGAGGCCATGCCGTTTGGCTATCCTCCAAAGCCGCGGACCGAGAAACTGCGAGAGGAGGAATGTTCCGATACTGGCGGAGCCTACCCACCACCATGCAGAGAGCCCGAAACGATAGCCGAGACCTGTTGCTCCTACTGTCGAACCTGCACCGATGTTGGCGGCTAGAAATGTCGCGAACAATCTTCCGGGGCCGAGACTTCGACCGGCAACGAGAAAGTCTGACGAGTTCTTCACACGGCGGCTTATGAAGATTCCCAGCGCCATCAAAAAAGCAGAATAGAGAAGCAATGCTACAAGATATAAATTCATCGTTTACTGCTGACCTCTTCCGCTCCAAGTAGCTGCATTGCAGTGAGCGCCATCACCTTGGCTGAGTTTACGACGTCTTCGACCAAGCAGTATTCGTCTGAAGATGGGCTTGACTGAGAATGCCTGGGCCGTAAGCAATGCACTGGTCTACGCTGGCGATACGAAAGACATGTTTTTGATCATAGGTGCCCGGGCTGGCGATGAGTTTTGGTCTGCGGCCAAAGATGGCCTCGACGCTGTCGCTAAATGGTAACAAGCTTGCAGATCTCATCGGTGTGGATGGGGTGCCCGATCAGAAGGGCGAGGAGACTCTTGCATATGGTATCTCTGTATCTATCCAGTGGTACTCGGAATACGAAGAAAAACTGCGGAATCCTCAATGTAACGTTTGGCATGGCGTTATTCAGAGATCGTCTGATGAATGACGATGTCCTAATGGGCTTATATTTATCGTATCGTTCACCGAGCTTAGCGGAGATACATGTCAAACGCACTCACATCGCCTGAAGTCATCGCCCTCACAAAGCAGCACAACTATGGCACGTGGAGGAAGCAGCGGGGTTGGAATCCCACCCATGTCGTCAGCGCGGATGGCTGCTATTTCACCGACGGGAACGGCAAGCGGTTTCTGGATTTTTCTTCGCAGTTGATGTGCATGAATCTTGGACACAATAATCCTGCTGTCGTTAAAGCTATTCAGGATCAGGCGTCGACTTTGCCCTATGCTGCGCCGTTTTATGCAACTACGGCGCGTGCAGAGTTGAGTAAGTTGCTGCTTGAAGTTTTACCGGAAGGACTAACTAAGTTTTTCTTTACGACATCGGGCACAGAAGCGAACGAAGCAGCGTTCAAGATTGCACGGATGTATACGGGGAAGACGAAGATCATCGCGCGATACCGGTCATATCACGGCTCTACTTCAGGTTCGGTCGCGGCAACTGGAGATCCTCGGAGATGGGCGATGGAGCCTGCCGGAAAGGGACTCGGGGTTATTTTTTCACCCGAAGTGAATTGCTATAAGTGCCCGATTCGCCATACGTATCCAGGGTGCGGGATTGCCTGCGCGGATTATTTGGAGCACATGATCGTCAATGAGGCGGATGTCGCGGCGGTGCTGGTCGAACCTGTGGTGGGAACGAATGGTGTTTTGATTCCCCCACCTGAGTATTTTCCTAAGCTGCGAAAGATTTGTGATGACCATGGAGTTTTGCTGATTGCCGATGAGGTGATGAGTGGGTGGGGACGGACGGGGAAGTGGTTTGCTGTTGATAATTGGGGAGTTAAGCCGGATATTTTGACGACGGCTAAGGGCATTACTTCGGCTTATGTTCCGTTGGGGTTGTGTGCTACTTCGGGCAAGATTGCTGAGTATTTTGATGATCATTATTTCGCTCATGGGCATACGTATGAGGCGCATCCGATGACGCTTGGGCCTGCTGTGGTGACGATCCATGAGATGCAGCGGCTGGGGCTGGTGGATCGGGCTAATGAGATGGGGGCTTATCTCGGAGAGAAGTTGAAGGGGTTGAAGGGGAAGCATCCTTCGATTGGGGAGGTGCGTGGGATTGGGCTGTTCTGGGCGGTGGAACTGGTGAAGAATCAACAGACTAAGGAGCCTTTTAATACGTGGCAGGAGAAGCTGGATGGGAAGGCGCTCGTGGTCGATCAGGTGGCGGCGAAGATGCTGGCGCAGGGGGTTGTGATGCAGGCCTGGATGAGCCATTTTGTGCTGGCTCCTCCGCTGATTGTTGAGAAAGAGCAGATTGATACGGCGATTACGGCGCTGGATGAAGCGTTAAATTTTGCCGATGGTTTGTTGTAGCGGAAGTGCCATTTTTCAGGGGGTTTTGGAGAAAAATGGTGTTAGAACGTGGTTTTTTTGTGGTCAAAGTGTGGTGTTTTGTCTGGTGAAGATGGGTATCGGACGGACGCTTTTTGAGTGCTGAAAATTTTGCAGTTTTGGCGAGTTTATTTGAGGGGAACGGTGAGGTGCTTCCGCTCCTGGCGCGAAGTCTCACGGTGGCTGATTTCCAGGAGGCGCTATCGCCGCGGCCTGTTCATTTACGGACGCCAATTGGTAAAACCGGACACGGAGTTCGGTTCCCTCATACCTACGAATCCCGTAAGCCGCTTCATTCTCATAAGATTGCATCCGCGACACATTGGCTCTCAAATTGCGTTTATTTCCACATAGCAAAAAACGTCATGCGGAGGTAGACCATGACTATCCTGCTGCAGGATCTGCGATTTGCCCTTCGCCAGATGCGCCGTTCTCCTGGTTTTGCTCTTACGGCGGTCCTTACTCTGGCTCTGGGGATCGCTGCGAACGTCATCGTATTTGGTGTACTGCAGGCAATGGTCCTGCGGACGCTGGATGTGCCTCATCCGGACCGGGTCATGACGCTCCAGCCCACGAATATCAGCTTTCCGCTCTTTGCCTATCTGGAAGTGCGCCACGTCCGCGATGACAATTCGGTGTTTTCTGCAGTTGCCGCTTATAACATCGAGAGTTTTGGCCTCGAAGCCGACGGCATCGCACGGCCCGTCTGGGGATACGAAGTAAGCGGGCAATACTTCGAGGTCCTCGCCATCCAGCCACTTCTCGGGCGGCTCTTACAGCGTGCTGATGACGACCATCCCGGAGCCTCAGACGCTGCTGTGCTCTCCTGGCCAACATGGAAGAGTCAGTTCGGCGGGGATCCCAATATCGTAGGCAAGACCGTTCGCATCAACAAGCATCCATACACCATCGTCGGCGTTACGCCGAAAGGCTTCTACGGGAGCGAAAGATTTCTGCAACCTGACATCTTCCTTCCAATGGCGAATGAGGCATCGCTGGAAGGAGTCAACTGGCTTCAGGAATTGCACGAGAAAAATCTCTTTTCGATCGTGCGCCTGAAAGAGGGAATAACGCTGCCCCAGGCGGAGGCTGACCTGCACGCAATTGCTGCCAACATGCGGCGAGAGAATCCCAAAGAAGAAGAGAAGCTTGAATTCAAGCTGGCTCGTCCCGGTCTCATCGGCGACTTTCTCGGCAGCCCGGCCCGCGCATTTATGGCCGGAGTCATGGGTCTGGCCGGCATCGTATTGCTTGCCGCCTGTGCCAATCTCGGCAGCCTGTTTGCTGCGCGGACTGCAGACCGTGCTCGCGAGATTGCTATCCGCATGGCCATTGGGTCCAGCCGCTGGCGCGTTGTCCGCCAAGTCCTTGTCGAAGCCTTAGTGATTTCGATTATCGGCGGTGTTTTCGCCTGCGGTTTAGCGTGGATCGCCCTAACTGGCCTCGCTACCTGGCATCCACCCTCCGAGTATCCGATCAAGTTCTCCGTTCTGCCGCAGCCATCGTTGATCCTGATGACGTTGCTGATCTCCGTGCTCGCCGGCGTGGTGTTCGGAGTGATGCCGTTGCGACAGATATTCAAGACAGACCCAAATGACGCGATCAAGGGCAGCGGAAGCAGTCCATCCCCTACAGGACGCCGTTGGGCGCTGCGCGATGTTCTGCTGGTGGCACAGATCGCGCTTTGCTGTGTCACCGTCACGGCTGCCTTTGTCTCGCTGCGTGGTTTGGCCAAAGCAATGTCTATGGACCTCGGCTTCAAACCACAAAATGCTGTCGTGGCAAGATTCGATCTCAGTCAGGCCGGCTGTGTAGGCGACGCTGCAGACCGTTTCCAACGCAAGCTGCGAGAACATGTCTTACAACTCCCGGGAGTAAAGGCGGCAGGCTACGTTGACACTACGCCGCTGGAATCCCCGTCGATGACGGATGTCTTCTCTCAGCAAACCAGCGATTTCAAGTCGTCAAACAAGGCATTCGATACCTACATCTTTAGCGCATCCCCTGGATACTTCGCCGCTGCGGACACACCTCTGCTTGCCGGACGCGACATAAGCTCTACCGACACTGCGCAGACACCGCCCGTCGCCGTTGTGAATCTGGAGTTCGCCAGGCGCCTCTTCCACTCCAGCGATGCCGTCGGCCGTTACTTCAAGGATCACACTGGCAAATCGATTCAAATCGTTGGCATCGTTGGAGATGGAAGATACCTGGCAATCAGTGAAGATCCACACCCCGCCGCCTTCTATCCCTTCCCGCAAAACCCAAATACTGCAACCTCACTTGTCGTGCGGTCCCAGGGCAACGCGCCCGACACCGCCGAGATGGCGGCCACCATCCGCAAGGTGGTCCGCGATCTCGATCCCACCGTTCCTGTCCGGGAATCGAGCGCCTGGAACCATCAGCTTGCGCTGACCTTCTTTCCGTCCCGGGTGGCCACAATCGCCCTCGGCCTCTTCGGCGCTTTTGGACTACTGCTCTCCGTCACCGGGACCTTCGGCCTCGCCTCGTATACGGTCAGCAAGCGGCTGCGTGAACTAAGCATCCGCGTAGCTCTCGGAGCGCAGGCGAAGCAGATTCTCTCGGCCGCGCTCGGCCGTATGTTCATCCTGATTGCGAGTGGCTCGATTCTCGGTCTATTGCTCGGCGTAGCGACAAGCCGGCTGCTTTCGGCGATTGTCTACCAGGCCACAGCGCAGGATCCTTTCGTGGTTGCTGCCGTTGCATTAACGTTGTTGCTCACCGGGTCACTTTCGGTCGCCGGACCCGTAAGACGCGCCTTGCACATTGACCCGGCAAACGTACTCCGCGATCTGTAACTTCAGGAACGAACCAGAATCGCGCGATCCACTCTCCCCACAACATCACAGCCTCAACTGCATATTCACCACTCGATACTCCCCCGTTCCCGCCCGAAACAACTCCTCACCCACCGCCTCAAATCCATATCGTTCATAAAACTCAATGGCGTTCGCATTCTTCGAGTGAACCTGCAAGCTGATGGAACGCGTCCCCTTCGCCCGAGCAAACGCCAGCACCTCATCCATCAGTCTCTTCCCCAGCCCAATCCCATGAAACCGGTGGAAGAGATAAAGCCTCTTCAACTCTATCGCTGCGAACGGCTCTCCATCCTCCTCAGAGAGCGCGACCGCATAGCCCGCCATACATCTCCCCACCGATGTCTCCGCCACCCAAACCCGTGCGCGGTCGCTCGCCAGAATCTCCCGGAAGGCCTCGGACGAAAGCTCCCTCCTTACGTATTCGACCAGGTCGTTGCCATCCGTCAACCCCGCATACGTCTCCAGAATGGTTGCCTGACCAATCAATGAAACGGCCGCCTCATCCCCCGGCCCACACCTTCGAACCGTGAACTCCACTTCCATCTCCCTTCACCATTGATCCCGCTCGACCGAGTAGCGAATCGGCATCGCAGTAGAGGCGTACGCTATCTTGAAATCGCGCGCGTTCAGGTCCGGCATGTTTTTAAGTTGTTGAATGACCTGAGCTGCGTCTTGATCGTCTCCACGCTGAAGATAGGCATACACCAGGAAATCCATGGCGTGCAACCTTTCTCCCGTGTCGCCTTGTGGGTGGGTCGTAAGCGTGAATGAGGTAGTGAGGGATTCCCGGATGCTGCGGGTCGGTTCGATCAAGCGGCTCAAGTAGATCGGCTGAATCTTTGTTAGACGCTTGTTGTCTAGATCTTTTCAAGGACGGCTCGCCGCTTGCGTTTGGCGGAGACAAAAACAGCGACGCCTGCTCCGATAAGTGCCAGAGTCAAGATGAGGACTTTGCTGATTGCGAGCGCCTTGTGCGGCTCGTCCTCTGGAGGAATTACGGAGAGGACGATTGTGAGCGAGGTGCTCGCGAAGCCGATTGCGGCGAGGGCAGAGGAAGTGTATCGGCCTCCGGGGATTCGAAATGCGTTTCTTACAGCAGGTCGGCTTTGTAGGCGAATGGACGATGCGAAGAGCAGGAGATACGGCAGAAAGTACGCGATGATCGACATGCTGACGAGTACGTTGTAGGCGCCGCGAACTGTGGTTCCGGCCTGACTCAGAAGCGCGACGACCATGCCAGCGGCGCCGTACGCGATAATCGCAACCCATGGTGTGAGGAAGCGTGGATGGATGCTTCCGAATGATTGCGGCAGATAATTATCGATGCCCGCAACGAAAGGCAATCGTGAGGTTGAGGATAGGAAGGCCGCTGCACCAGCGACGGCGTTGAGGCCAACCAGAAGAGCGAGCGGAATTAGTAACCAACCAAGTCCAAGACGCGAGCACAAGGCCTGCAATCCAAGTACGAAGCCGTCCGGGCCGCCGACGGCTTCGCCCGGCAGAGCGATCAACATTGCGATCGTTCCGGCGATGTAGCCGATTGCGAGAATCGTGCCTCCGAACAATAGCGCACGCGGAATGGTACGACGGGGATTCTTGATCTCTTCGCCCATGAAAGAGCCGGCCTCGCATCCGCCGAACGCGAAGAAGATCGTGGAATAGAAGATGGCGTTCTGAAGGGTGATGTGGGGAACGATGTTGGAGTGAGAGAAGTGGGTGGCAGAGCCGAAGCGTGATGCCGAGATTCCTGCGAGAACGAAGAGGATTCCCAAGGGTACGATGCTGCCTATCGAGCCAATGTTATTGAGCCACTTGCCGAAGTTGACGCCAATGACATTGAGCGTGGTGATGATGGCAAGCCAGACGACGGCGAAGGTGGCGTAGTAGAGACCGCTTGAAGAGAGAGATTGTCCGTGAGCGAAAGCGAATAGTACGGAGGCGGCTCCGAAGTAGAGCACCGCGGGAAAGTAGGGCAGGTTGCTCATCCAGTATGTCCATGCAGCGATGAAGCCGAAGAAGTCGCCGAAGGCCTCCTGCGTCCAGACGTAGAGGCCGCCCTCTTGTGGATACTCTGCGGAGAGCTGAAGCACGCTCGCTGCCAAGGGAAGGAAAAATGCAAAGAGGGCGATGACCCAGACGACGAGTGTGCTGGGGCCGGCGGCGGCGGCGGTGGCGACCCAGCGAACACTCAATCCGCTTACCACGTAAAACAGCGTGAGGTCGCGGAAGCCCAAAGCGCGTTTGAGTGCCGGTTTCGCAGGCATATGTGCGCAGCATACCTGAGGGACTCGCATGTGCGAGCTATTTCTTTTCGAGGCTGTCGAGCACGATCATTGCGGCGTTTCGTCCGTTGATGCCGATGACACTTCCTCCGGGGTGCGTGCAGGCTCCGCAGAGATAGACGCCTTGCATCGGGGTGCGGGCGGAGAGGCGATTGGACCACATGTATTGCGGGAGGCATTCGCCCTGGAAGATGTGGCCGCCTGTGAGGCCTACCTTGCGCTCGATGTCTGGAGGACCTAACACCTGCATGTCGAGCACGGAGTCTTCCATGTTGGAGCAGAAACGTGCGAGGGATTTAATGACGAGTTGGCGGACTTGCTCGCGTCGTTCGTCCCATGTGCCGTGGGCGAAGGTGTAGGGGACGTATTGTGCGAAGACGCTCATGGTGTGCTGGCCGGACGGAGCGACGGTTGCATCGTGGGCGCTTTGGAAGTAGAGCTCGCACCAGAGGTGCTCGGGGAGGTCGCCTTGCTTTGCGGCGGCGAAGGCGGTCTTCCACTCGGCTTTGGTTAGAGGCGTGTTGATTTGGCCGTAGTGATGCGGCTGGTTGTGGCCGGGGCGCGCCGTGAAATCGGGTAGTTGGTGGAGGAGCACGTTTGCTTTTACAGTGCAGCCCTCGATTGGAATCGCTTCGACGTGCTTGCTCCACGTGGGGTCTGCTGCGGAGCCGAGCATTTTTTGCGTTCGCCGCGGATCGGCGTTTGAGATGACGATGGGTGCGGAGATGCGTTCGCCGCCCTCGAGAACTACTCCTTCTCCAGGGATGATTTGCGCTACAGGAACGCCGGTGGCGATGACTGCTCCGGCTTCGCGTGCGGCATCGCAGAAGTAAAAGGAGACCATGCCCATACCGCCTTTGACATAGCCCCACATGCCAGGCATTCCGCCGAGACGGCCTGAGGAGTGGTGAAATCGGATGGAAGCGGTGCCGGGGGTGAATGGGCTCGCATTGGTGCCGATGACTCCCTGTCCGAGGTATGCGGTCTGTAGGCGTTCGTCGGTCAGGTAGCGTTCTACGAACTCGGCCATCGACCAGTCGAAGAGCAGGTGCTTTGCTTCTTCGTCGGCATGAAGACGGTCTTCGATTTGCTCGCGGGATGGAGGCGCGCCGATCCAGAGGTCAGTTTTGTTTGGTGGCCGCAGGGCATCGCGCAGCCTGCGAAGGACATCGTTCATGGCGCGCCAGCCTTCTACATCCTGAGGCGCGAAGTTGAGAATCTCTTCCTCGCAACGCTGATCGTCGTCCCAAAGCTGAATACTGGAGCCGTCGAGGAAGGGAACGAAGAGTCCATTGATTGCCGGTGTCCATTGGAAGCCGCGGCTGGGTAGATCTAATTCTTCTACGACCAGCGGATGGAGCAGGCCGGCCAGATAAGCGCACGGAGACATACGCACGCCGGGGAAGGGTTCCTCGATCGTGCAGGCGCCGCCTACGCGGAGACGGCTCTCGAGTACAAGAACACGCTTGCCCGCCCGGGCCAGGTAGGTTGCACAGGCAAGCCCGTTGTGACCTGCTCCAACGACGATTGCATCCCATTTGCGCGAGGCTAGTTCCTTGATAGGCGCCGGCAAGCCTACTTCGCCGAGAACAGCCGCTGTTGGAGAACTCATCCTGACAGTATCCACGCAGAAGCGACGGGTGGAAAGCTTATCCGGAGGTTGAGATTAGAAGCTGGCGATTAGCCGAGCGTGGGCATCGTGGTGTCGACGCCTGTGCGAATACCTGTAGGCCAGCGCGCCGTAATGGTTTTGAGGCGGGTATAGAAACGAACGCCTTCCGAGCCATAGATGGAATGATCTCCGAAGAGAGAGCGCTTCCATCCACCGAAGCTGTGGAAGGCCATGGGAACGGGAATGGGCACATTGATGCCGACCATGCCTGCCTGGACACGGTGGGCAAAGGTTCGCGCCGTGTCGCCGTCGCGGGTGAAGATGGCGGTGCCGTTGCCGAACTCATGGTCGTCGATGAGTTTAAGTGCGGTTTCGAAGGTATTGGCGCGGACGATGCCGAGGACAGGTCCGAAGATCTCTTCGCGATAGATGCGCATGTGGGGTTTTACGTGATCGAAGAGGCAGGCGCCGAGAAAGAAGCCTTCGCCGCGCGGGAGGACGGCGTCACGTCCATCGATGAGGAGGGTTGCACCTTCGGTGCGTCCGAGGTCGAGGTAACTGCGGACGCGGTCAAGATGCTGGCCGGTGACGAGCGGGCCGAGATCGGCTTTGGGTTCGGTGCCGGGAGAGATTTGCAGGGCAGCGATGCGGGGGCGGAGCCCTCTCGATGAGGGCGTCGGCTGTGGCGTTGGTGACGGCTACGGCGACTGAGATGGCCATGCAGCGTTCGCCAGCTGAACCGTAGGCTGCACCAACGAGGGCGTCGGCGGCTTGATCGAGGTCGGCGTCGGGCATGACGATCATGTGGTTTTTTGCTCCGCCTAGCGCTTGGACCCGTTTGCCGTGGGCGGTGCCGTGGGTGTAGACGTACTCGGCGATGGGGGTAGAGCCGACGAAGCTCACGGCTTTGATTGCGGGATGCTCGAGGATGTTGTCGACGGCTTCTTTGTCGCCGTGAACTACGTTGAAGACGCCGTCCGGCAGGCCTGCTTCTTTGAGGAGTTCGGCGAGGAAGATGGAGGCCGATGGATCACGCTCGCTGGGCTTGAGGATGAATGTGTTGCCGCAGGCGAGGGCGATGGGGAACATCCAGAGGGGCACCATCGCGGGAAAGTTGAAGGGCGTGATGCCGGCAACTACGCCGAGAGGCTGGCGAAGAGACCAGCTGTCGATGCCCGGGCCGACCTGCTCTGTGTATTCACCTTTGAGGAGCTGGGGGATGCCGGTGGCGAACTCTACGACCTCGAGACCACGAGTGACTTCGCCCTTGGCGTCGGAGAGGACCTTGCCGTGCTCGGAGGTGAGGATGGCGGCAAGCTCGTCAGTGCGCTGATCGAGGAGCTCGCGGAAGCGGAAGAGGACACGGGCGCGGCGAAGAGGAGGTTGCGCGGACCAGTCGGGGAAGGCGGCTTGTGCGGCGTCGACGGCGGCATTGAGCTCGGCTTGGTTGGCAAGAGGCACGGTGGCCTGGATCTGCCCGGTTGCGGGATCGTAGACCTTGCTAGTGCGGCCAGAGGTGCCGGAGACTGCGTTGCCGTTGATCCAATGCGGGATGTTGCGGACGGAGGTTGAGGACAACGTGGTGAGATCGGGGATGACTGCGGTGGACATAAGAGCCTCGCTCCATGGTGAATGTCACTTTGGGCCGGTCTGAATGTTATCGACGACAGTCCCCTGTGTGCCCTTCATTGCGATTCCTAACAGGGCAGCCGCTGTGGGGCCCACGTCGAAGATTTTGACGTCGGGCAGAGACTTGCATGGCGTGACGCCCGCGCCGTAGAGAATGAACGATGGGTGCATCTCTCGTATGGCCGGATTATAGCCGTGGGTGCCTTTTGTTGTAGCGGCTGTGAGGAGTGGGCCGGTGATGTTGTTTCCAAAGCCAAAGCCGCGGGCTGCTTCCACTGCAAGAAAGGCGGTGGGCGATGCACCGAGAGCCCGAAGGTCCTCGACGGTATAGAGCCTGGCGATGCCATTGGCGGGATCGGCTGCCAGCTGCTGCATGAGAGCGGTGGCTTTCGCGATGCTGACCTGGTCGTTTTTATCTTTGGCCTCAAGAGCGAAGGAGCCGGTGGCGTTGCGGATGTAGACCTTCCAGGATCGGACTTTGCCGCTGTCGTCGACGTCGATGAGTCCGGCATTACGCAGCGCTACGAGTGGATTGAGTTGCTTGGAGTAGGGCAGAAAGCCGTGATCGGAGACGACGATCCATGAGGTGTTCGCGGCGTTGCCAGATTGATCGACTTGTTGGCGAAGCTTGCCGATCATAGCGTCAAGGATTTCGAGCACAGCGTGAGTCTCGGGTGTGTGCGGACCGTATTTATGCTGCGCTTCGTCGAGGCTGCTGAGGTGGAGCAGAAGGAGGCCGGGTTTGCGAGTGCGCAGGATGTACATTGCAGCCTCGGTGCGCCACGCGTCGCTGAGGGGAGGCTCGGTAGTTTTGCTGGTCTGCTCGAACTCCTGCATGAGTCCATGGGTGGAAAGGGCGTGGGTGATGGCGAGATCTTCAGGAGTACGGATGGGGCGATACTCAGGGATAAGGTAGTCGATGTCGGCGCCCACGGTGACGGGCCAGGAGATCGCGGCGGTCTTGATTCCTGCGTTGCGCGCGATCTGGTAAACAGTAGGGACTTTGATCTGTTCGGCGTAGTAATACCAGCCGCCGAATTCGAGGTTGAGGGGATCGATGGGGGTGTTGCTGACGATGCCGTGGATGGCTGGAGGAACGCCGGTGACCATAGAGGTGTGGCTGGGATAAGTGTTGGTAGGGAAGACTCCGAGCATACCGGCGGAGGCGCATCCGGCTGCGGCCATATCGCGGAGATTGGGGATGGCGAGGTGATGCTCGTCGGGATGGACGTATTCGTCGGGAGTCATACCGTCGATGGAGATGACGATGACCTGCCGTGTTGTTTCGGAGACGAGATTTAGGGGGATGCAGAAGAGAGCGAGGAGCAGGAGGGTAATCGAGCGGAGTCGGTTCACTGTCTTCCTTACTGATCGAGAGTCGCTGGCAGTATTTCGAGTACTGAATCTTTCTTCAAATCGTAGACAGGGGATACGGGGATGTCAAAGATGACTAAAATTTAAGTAATAAGTGCAATTTGTTCTATTACCGGTTGATATAGATGGAGTTAGAGTTCTTCGCTCCGGTTTCGGTTCGGTTGCATAGGAGCAGTAATGCTATTCTCGCCTCCGCTTCAGGGCTTGGCCGGTGGCCCGAAGAAGCGGTAGTGAATCTTCCATTTGCTGGTCTCGCCGGGAGGGACGTTGAGGTGGATGTAGGCCTCGGGTGAGACGGTCGTGCGGATCGACCAGAGATAGAAGCGTGAGATGGGATGGTCGGAAGATTGCTGAACTCCCACGCCGGTGTTTTTGTCTTCGATGGTGAAGTTGTAGTCGGAGGCGTTGTCGGAGTAGCCCTTGATGTAGCTGGCTACTGTCTGCTTCGGTTGCAGCTCCTGCTGGTAGGTGATGGTGTTGCCTTCGAGCGTTGCTGCTGGGTCGAGTGAGTCTTGCAACTCAGGCTTGAAAGGGAAGCGGATGGACATGCCGGGGCCAGTAGGATGGCCGTCGAAGATATAGAAGTCATGATCGTAGACGCTGGTATCGATTGCCTTCTGGCCAGTGTTCCGGAGGCTATGAGAGAGGGTCATCGTGGAGCCGTCGATGGAGAGGGTCTTCCCGTAGATGTAGGCGAAGCCGCTAGGCCCTTTGAGCGTGTGGGTAAAAGTGACCGAGTGGGCTTGAGTGGTGACCGTCCATTTGCCTGCATCGATGAGTGGATAGGGGAAGCCGAACTTGTAGGGGGAGTCGTCGACTTTGCGCAGCACGCCTACGCCGGGTTTGACGAAGAGGTCGCCGGGTTTCGCGTCTGCATAGCCGATGGCTCCGTCTTCTGAGCGGAACTCTTCCACCGGGCCGGTAATAGCGTCGTTGGTATGCGGGTCATAGTCCTGGAACCATTCGCCGAAGAACTTGTGGCCGTTATAGGAGACGCAGGCTACGACGCCAGACCAGTCGAAGCGTGTGGAGCGGTAGTAGCCTTCGACTGAATTCGGAACGAAGACCAGAACATCGAGAGTGCCGTTGGAGAGAAGGATCTTGGGGTGATCTCCGTGGGGGACTTCGGCGCATGGAGACGGTTTAGCTGGATTGGAAGCTAATGACGGGAGAGCGGCGGCCATGAGGACGATAGGCAGAATGTGAGCTGCAGTCGTGTGCTTGATCGAGATCAACGGCTAGGGCTCCCTGAATTGATTTAGATGTACCGGAGGACCATGCTACGCGGTGTTTGCACGCTTGTCGTTTGTGTAGGCTTGCCGAGAATTCCTCTGTTCGCGTCGATCGGGAATTGGAGAACACCTGCCTCGCGATTCAGCACGAACAGGCTGGAGCCATCGGACGTGATAGTTGCGGCGTGCGGATGATGCAGGTTCTCGGTGATGTGTTGGATTGGAGAAAGCGTGGCCGTGTCGGGATGGGCTTTCCAGGTGACAAGACTGTCCGCCATAGGGTGATTGGATTCGCGGCGCCGATTTGCAGTGTAGAGAAATTTGCCCGATGGATGAAGAAGAAGCGTCGTGGCGCTCCTTTGGCCATGGAAGTTTTCAGGCAGCGTAGAGATTCTGTGGTGACTGTGGTCTGTCTCGCCAGTGAGTATGTTGAAGCGGAAGGTGGAGATGGATGCGTCGAGCTCGTTTGCTACGAAGAGAAGATTGCTGTCCGGATGAAAGGCCAGATCGCCCGGACCGCTGCCGGGGACTTGTGAAATCTGGCCAGAGCGGGTGAGCCTGCCATCGGTGATGGTGAAGATGTTGAGGCGGTCGGCGCCGAGGTCTGTACTGAGGAGGTGGCCTGTGGCATTGAACGTGAGCGAATGGGGATGAGATGAGGTTTGATGTTGCCGGTGAGGGCCGCTCCCTGTTTCCTTGAGAATTCCTGAGACGGGTAATAACGAGCCGTCTTCATGAATGGGCAAAAGATTGTAGGCTCCGCCGCCATAGACAGCCACTGCCAGATAACGGCCATCGGGCGATACGGCAAGATCACTCGGCATGGTCGCTGAGAGGGATAACGGCTGTTGATTGAGTGACGTAAGCCGGCCCTCATGAGGGTGGATACCATATGCTTCGACCGCTCCGGTCGGCAGGCCTCGATAGGTACCTACAGCGTGAGTCGCGTAAAGAACATTCTGCGAAGGATGCAGAGCAAGCGCGGAAGGAGTTGCGGTTGCGATGGTCTGGATGGAGAGCCATCGGTTGCCGCGAATGGCGAAGACGTGGATGCCCTGCGCGCTGCCGGATGCTCCGACGTAGGCAAACCCTGGGGACTGCTTGCTGGCTGGTTGGGCGGCTGCGTTGAGCCATGGTGCTAATGTGCTCAGCCCACTCGCTGCGAAGGTGTAGCCCACGCTCTGTACGAAGGCCCGGCGGCTCAGGAGTGTTTTTGATTTCATGATGGCTCCTCTCAGAATCAAGGCCGGATGGACATCGCGTGGTGAAAGATGTTGTTGGGATCATAGCGTCGCTTGACACTCTGCAGAAAAGGATAGAGGTCGTTGTCGCCGTAGTAGAGCTGAGGCCAATAGGTGTAGGCCAGCATGTCCTTATCCGGATAGTTGATGTAGCAGCCCTCGTAGTTTGCGTTGTTATAGGGCGTGCCTTTGTAGCCCGGATGCGCCTCTGGGCCGGAGTAGAGATCGGTGTAGAAGTCGCTCATCCATCGTTGACGGGCTGCGTCGTCTTCGGGGTTTTGCCAATAGGTCTGGAACTGCAGCTTCATGATGGTGGAGCGCTGGGGGATTGCAGTTTCCGTGATCATCTCCGGGCGGTTGATGGCACCGCCATAAGAGTCTACGGCGACGATGGAACCCTGGAGATCGACGCCCGGGATCTCGCTGGTAAGGTGTTTATAGATGCATCGCACCTCTGCGGAGCTGAAGTTGCGCTTCATGTTGCTGGATTTGTATTTGCCGCGATGACCGGTGCCGATGCCGCCGCTGATAGTGGCATCGAGCCATGGCGAACGGGTCACTGCATGTGGGCTGGAGCAGGCCATGTGCGCCATTGCCTGATGGTGTCCCGATAGGTTTGCGGCTGCTCGGGCATGTTCGGCCGCGGGTGCACCCACGGTTGGGTTGCAGGGCTGGAAGAGATCAAGAAATTCGTTGAGAACCCGGGGATCGTTGCAGGTTCCGTCGGGGTTGCAGAACTGGGCGCTGATAACGATTTGGTTGGATGAGTGGTGGGAGAGCCCGAGGAAGGTGAATAGGCCCCAGGTGTCGGGATCTTTGGCGCGGGTCTCGTGAAAGTGACCGTAGGTTGTGAGGATGGTTTCGAAGCGCTCGGGTGTCATGTCGTCCCAGGGAAAGGACAGGTTGGCGAGCATAACCTCCTGTGGTGCCGTCGGAAGCTTGTCGAAGTAGTAGCTCGTGATGATGCCGAAGTTGCCTCCGCCTGCGCCGCGGCAAGCACGGAAGAGCTCGGGTTCGTGGGTGCGATCCGCTCTGCGCATAACGACTTTACCGTTGGCATCGACGGTGAGGATATCGACGGCGGCGAGCCAGTCGACGGTGAGGCCATGGAGGCGTGAGAGAAGTCCGTAGCCGCCCCCACTGATGTGTCCTCCCGCGCCCACGGTGTAGCAGGAACCTGCGGGAAGGGTAAGGCCGTGGCTCTTGTAGAGATGGGTATAGACCTCGCCCAGCTTGGAGCCGGCGCTGACGCGATACTTGTGCCCGCTGCCGGTCGCATCGAAGTCGGTCAGAAGACTTAGATCGAGCAGAACGCCGTCCGGATTGTTGCAGACGAAGTCCTCGTAACAATGGCCGCCAGAGCGAACGGTGGGGCGAAGGCCTGCGCTGACGACCCGCTGGAGGGCTTCAGCCAGGTCGGCGGGGGTTTCACAAAGCTCGATTCGGCTGACGGTTTCCGCGTCGGTGGCTGGCCAGCGTGGGTTGTGTCCTCTATTAAGTGTGGTGTAACGGGGGTCCTGCCGGGTTACAGTAATCGACATTATTCTTCCTGGTCGCGGCGTTGGATTACGTAAGTTTAGTTGAACATAAGCGTTCCGAAGAGCTACGATACCGCGTCTCTGTCCTGAATAGGAGCGTCACTGTTACTTGTAATGACACGATTCTTAGGAAAACGTCACTATTTGTCATCGGCCAGTTGGTGTGCAAGAAGCTAGGCCAAATGTCCTGTAAGCGGGAAGAGGGAAGTGCAGGTCGTTCAGTGCTTTATCAGATGCTTTGTCTGCTGACATAGAGATTTCCACACTGTATACTTTTGCACATCGGTTACATTGACGCTGTTTTAGGTGCGCAGTCAGTTTCGTCCCACGGTCGGGGTGCCGAACCATCGAAGACGACAGGCCAAAGACCTCGAAGAATGATCCTGTAAAAGCAGGTAACGGAGGTGTGCGCACCCCTGTGAAGGGCGAGAGCTCGACTTTTGGGCAACTGCCGAGCGACGCGCCGACGATGTTTGATTTACCGGCGAAAGACACCTTCAAAAGCGACGCACGACAGAGTTACGCGGAGTCCGCTATGACTTCGAGCGGGCCGCGAAGCTACTCGGAGGCGAGTGGGCAACCTCTTCTTGAGTTGGGCTCCGTGGTGGCGCGCCGTTATGAAATCATCGCCCTTTTAGGCGAGGGCGGTATGGGGGCCGTCTACGAAGCGAGGGATCTGGAACTGAGCCGGACGATTGCCCTGAAGACAATCCGCCGCGAGTTCGGCGGAAATCAGGCCATCATTGAACGTTTCAAGCAAGAACTGATCCTGTCCACGCAGGTGACCCATCGGAACGTCGTCCGCATCTTCGACCTTGGGGAAGCGGAAGGGATGAAGTTCATCACGATGGAGTACGTCCAGGGAATCGACCTGCGGACGATGATCCATGAGCGGGGCAAGATTCCGCCGGAAGAGTGCGTCGAGATCATTATCCAGGTCTGCCGTGCACTGGATGCGGCGCATAGTGTCGGTGTCATTCATCGTGACCTGAAGCCACAGAACATCATGAAGGACCGGAACGGCCGCATTCTGGTGATGGACTTCGGACTGGCGCGCACGCTCGAAGGCGACGGCATGACCATGTCGGGCGCACTGGTAGGCACGATGGAGTACATGTCGCCGGAGCAGGCGCTCTCGAAGAGCCTCGATCAGCGGTCGGATATTTATTCCCTGGGATTGATCTTCTACGAGCTTCTCAGCGGAGAGACGCCGTTTCGGGCGGACACTGCGTTGGCGAGTCTGATTCGGCGCACCCAGGAAAAGCCTGTTCCTGTATCGCATTTCGTCACTGATATCTCCGAACCTCTGGATCAGATGGTAAGCCGATGTCTGGAGCGCGAGGTGGAGCTGAGATACGCGAGCGCCGCCGAGCTGCTTGCCGATCTCGAAATGTGGCAGCAGAAAGGCGTGGTGAGTGCGCCTCCGGTGCGGAGCGTGCCTCCTAAGCCGGTGTTGCCATTTTGGCTGTGGGCGAAGCGATGGTGGGTGTGGGGAGGAGCTCTCGGCGTTCTGGTTCTGGGCGTTGGGGAGTACGTCGACCACGCGAAGAAATCACCCGCTTCAGCAGTAAAGGCACCTGCCGTTGCCGTCGACAGCAAAGCTCTCGCCATTATGCCGTTCCGCAACGCATCAGGAGATGCAAAGGACGACTGGATTGGAGCAAGTCTCGCGGACATGCTCAGCACGGATATTGGCCAGTCGGCTCACCTGCGCACCGTGTCCACGGATCGGCTGCATCAGGTTCTCTCAGATTTGAGCATCGGCCCGCAGACGACGATTGGGCCAGAGACGGTGCGGCGTGTGGCGGAGTTCAGCAGTGCGGACGTTGTTGTTTCAGGACAGTACGCGCGGTTCGGCGATCAGATAGTGATTGATGCCACGATCCGGGACATGAAGACTGACCAGAGCATTCCGGTAAAGGCGCAGGCGCTGGCGAAGGATTTGCCCGTTGCGATCGATAGCCTTGCCGATGCTGTCAGAAAAAACCTTTCGCTTTCGCCGGACGTCTTGCAGGAGTTGAAGTCTCAATCGTTCAAGCCAAACTCGACATCAGTAGAGGCCCTCCGGAGTTACAACGAAGGACTCTCGCTGATACGGGAGGGCAAGAATCTGGATTCGTTGAAGAGCTTTCAGACGGCTACAAAACTGGACCCGCAGTTTGCCCTGGCCTTCTCAAGACTCGCGGAGTCGCAGTCGGAACTGGGCTTTGAGACCGATGCTGAAGGAGCGTCCCGCAGAGCCGTAGAGCTTGCCACCAGCGAAGACCTTCCGCTACCGGAGAAATACCTGATCACGGCCAGCCGTGCGCGGATTATCAAAGACAACAAGCAGGCAATCGACGCCTACCAGAACCTCGCAAAGAGCTGGCCGAGCGATGTGGATGTCCAATACAACCTCGGCAAGCTGTATGTCGACACCGGCGATTATGCCAAGGCCCGCGAAGTATTTGCGAAGATTCTAGGGACCGATCCGAAGAATATCAAGGCGCTTTGGGAGATGGGCGTCGTCGAAAACATACTTGGAAATCCGCAGGCCGCACTGGACTCACTGAGCAAGGGCATGAACCTTGCAACGCAGGTGGGCAACCAGGAGCAGCAGGCGCTGATGCTTCTTTCGACAGGCATCTCGTACCGGCATCTGAACAGACCCGATGAGGCGATGCGCAATGTGGAGGAGTCCATTGCGATCAACGAGAAGATCGGTCAGAAACGCGGAGTCGCAGCAGGATTGGGTGAAAGGGCGAATCTCCAGGCGAGAAAAGGGAACACAGAGGCTGCTTTGTCTGATCTCAACAAGGCGTTGGTACTGCTGCGGGAAATTGGCATGAAGAAAGAGGTCGGGTATACTTTGGTCGATTTGGGCAACGTCTACGAAAGCCGGGGAGAGCGTGATCAGGCGCTCGGAAGATATAAGGAAGCGCTACAAATCCAGCGGGAGACCGGCGATCAGAACTATGAAGCGCTTTGTCTGAATAACATTGCTGAGGTTTATCTAGCGAAAGGCGACACAGAAAACGCCTTCACGTATTACCAACAGGCGTTGCAGCTTCGCGAGAAGCTGGGAATTCCGGCTGCAATCGCGGAGACACTTGGCGGGATTGCAGATATCTATATCCAGACGGGCCAGTATGATGCGGCGCTCACGTCATTGATGCGGGCGTTGGAGCTTTCCCGTAAGACAGGCGACGTGCGCTGGACGGCAGCCCTTCAACACAAGATTGGCCAGGTATTTGAGGATCAAGGCCGATTTGGTGCAGCAGCGAAGTCGATGCAGGAAAGTACAACGACCTTTCAAGGCCGCGGTGAACATGGCGTTGACATGGCGGTGTACCTCACCGATCTGGCCGGTGCACTGGCCAATGCAGGCAGAGGCAATGAGTCTGCACAGCCGTTGAATGAAGCCGAGAATATTGTGCGCGAACTGAAGAATTACGACCTGATGGCCGATATCCTGAATACCAAAGGGGATGTGGCCTACTACGGTGGCGACACCAAAGGCGCGGAACAGTTTTACAAATCGGCCTTGGGGCTGGCGACCCATGCGAAGGATACTGACGATCTCGTTTTGTCCAAGCTGAATGTGGCGAGAATGGCTATGGCGCAGGGCCGAGCCAAAGAGGCTCTCGGGATGCTACGACCGCTGCAAAACACGACTCATACCACGAACGCTAACTTGTCATTGCAGAGCGCCGTAGCTTATGCGCAGGCTCTGATTGAAACCGGCGACTATGCTCAGGCGGAGCGTATTCTTGGTCAAAGCTTGACCCAGTCGGAGAAAGCCGGAACGAGGCTTGAGTCCGCAAGGATCAACTATCTTCTGGGCACATCGACGCGGCTTCGCGGCAATGCGGAGAAGGGGCGAAGCTCGTTCTACTACGGTGAGGCTCTTCGTCTGCTAGCTGAGATAAAGGCCGATCCTGGTGCAGAAAACGCCTTGCATCGCGCAGATCTTAAAACGATCTACGACGATGCCATGCGGTGGAAGACCTAGCCAGCAGATTGGCTCGTCACAAACGAGTATCCATCTGCTACTTCACGACTTTTGTTTTAGCAGTCGATTGATTGACTGGGTTTGAATCAGGATTGGCGCTACTTACGCTGGCGGTGTTGCTGATCTTTGTGCCGACAGCAGCGGTAGCCTTGACAGTGATTTCAACCGTGAATGCGGTGATGTCAACGAAGGTCGTTGGGGCAAGTGATTTCGCTGTGCAAGTTACCGTATTTCCGGCGAACGAACAATTTGTGCCCGCCGTGGTATCGGAACAGCCTTTGAGGCTGCAGGAAAATATCTGTGACCTCGCCCTGACAAAGGTTACGCCTGCTGGTAGGGGATCGGTAATGACTACATTCGAAGCCGTGCCTCCACCACCATTGCCGACGATGATGTCATAGGCAAAGGCTTTGTTCTGATCAACAGTGGCCGGAGCGATTTTAATGATTCCAAGATTCACAGCCGGAGCTACTACTTGATAGCTCACCGAACCGGTCGTGTGGTTGCCTGCGGCGTCCACGACATTCACGACGAACGACTTTGTCCCCGGCGTCGAAGTATCGACCGGGGATGTGACTGCGGGTGGGTTCGTCGTACCCGGGGGGAAGGTTGCGGTGCCGCATGTGACGACTCCTGAGAGGTCGTCACTGCAACTGTACGTTGCCTTGACGGACTGGTTCAGCGCGTAGGAGTTTGCCACCCCTCCATTAGTTGACGGAGCAGGGGACAGGGTGATGGCTGAGATAGTAGGTGTTACGGTGTCGATGTTGACTGGGATCGTGAAGAAAGAGGTGGACCAGCTGCTGCTTGCATCCTGGGTGAACTTCAGTTCTTCGGTGCCTGCACAGTCCTGGGCGAAGTAGTGCAAGAGAAACTTGCCGTCACTGGGGAATGAGACGGTTTGCGCAGCAGGCGTGAATACAGAAGCCGGAGGTTCGGGAACCGGACATGGGCTTGGCGAGTTGATGAGGACCGTGTCGGTGGGGATCGGCAGTATGGGGGTGGGCTGAGGCATAGCCGATGCAAGAGCAATGCCGTAGGTGATGCTCTTGATCGGTGAGGGCACGAAGTTTTCCTGGCCTGGCAATGGAGGCGTCAGGTTTGTGAGGTCAGGAAACTGGCTGGAGAACTTTACGGTTGGAGTCTGGGTGTTGACCCATCCACCTGGCTGCTGACCCACGACGGTCACTGTGGTCAAGTCTTCCGGAACGGGAAACACGGAGACGAAGGAAGAGTTTGGGTGATCACCGATTCCAGTTTCGGTGAATCTGCCTGGTCCTGAGAAATCGGTAAGCAGATTCTGCGGGCAGAGTGTACCGCTGAGACCCGATGCCGCGTCAAAGACACACGGCCCTCCCGTCCAGCCTTCGTTTGCCATAAGAAAGCCAATGCCCTGATGGAACGTTGGACCACTTGGAATTGAGATGTCCGGAAGAACGAACGCTGGTCCGTCGAAGAGCTCCTGGAATTTCTCGTTACGAATCGCCGAGGCAGGGCATTGCGCGCCGCTTGCGCTGGAGCCGGTACCGACCTGGCATTGGAGCGTCAAAAGTTTGCAGGCCGGCGGGCCGCTTGGGGTCAGAAGCTCGCCTGTATGGACCAGGCAGTTTGAAGTAGCGAAAGAGGTGCCTGGAACCCATTTTGTCTGGAAGATGGCAGGATCGATGGGTGAATCCGACGTGATTGGGAGGGAGTTATTAGGGATGGTCAGTTGACCGGCAGCTTCTGCCACAGAGAGATCGTAGACAAATTCGACCTGCTGGTCCGTCGTTGAATCAAAGGCAAATGTCTGCGTGAGGGTAGCTGCGGGAGGGTTAGTTTGCGGGATGGGATTACCGGTGATCTTGCCCGGGCCTGTCACTCCGGCCTGGGTGCAGCTCGTATTGAGATAAATGCTGGAACTGGCCAGAAAGCCTCCAGTATCGACGAGATCGATCTTCACTTGATTAAGTCCAGGCTGAAGGGAACCGCTGATATCGATTGGGGCTACGCCGCCAGTATTTGCGAAGGTATCCGGGTCCAGGCCGGTGAGGCCGCCTGAGTCTGCCATCGCTCGATACGTGGCAGTGAAGCAATCAGCTTGCCGGCCCGAGTTATCGAAGATGCCACCCCGGCAGATATTGGTCGGGCCAGTGGTCGCTCCATTCGGCGTCGTAACTGTAAGGTTGATGAAGTTATCGACTAGAACGTTTCCGGTGCCATCTGACTTGGAGGAAAGAACGGCGGTCGGGGTGGTGTCGGAGCCACAATTCAGAAGCAGGGGCGAGCTGTTGTAGACAGCCTGGCTCTGGCCGAAGCCCGTGCCTGCGGTGGAGGATCTGACATTATCCGGGCCAAAGATCAGAATAGAGTTCTGGGCATACCCTGCGGACGCGGCTATAGGGAAACAAGCGGCGATGACGATCACACGTGAAAAAGCAGAGTTAATCATGGTGCATCCTCCTCTCACAGTTGTTCGCGTAAGCTCGCGCGATACTGCGAGAATCAACAACTACTCTGAGAAACCGTCGAGGGAGGAAGGTGCCAACGGAATCTTTCGGGCCCGTTTGGAAATGAGTGAATTGTCTATATAGCAAGCGTTTCTGTCAATGCGCATCTAATCTGGGATGCCAGCAGGAGAATCTGTGACACAGGTAACCACTATTTCGACGACTCATTAGCGTCTGCAGGACAACTTAGGTGCGGGCGTGGGCATCGCTTACAAAGGTATGCTGAACTAGCGGAAAGAGAGAACGACGAGCAAACATGAACGTGAAAAGTGATACCTCGCCAGTAGCAATCTTCTGTTCTATCAACCGGCCTGAGATGTTGCATGATTCGGTCCTGTGCGCTGTTCGGCAGACTGTGCCGTGCCACATCATCATCAGTGTTCCCGAAGATAACGACGTTTCCGCCGAAACTCGCGCTCTCGATTCCGTCACTGTGGTCACAGGACGGAGAGGGTTAACCGCACAGCGGAACCATGCCCTCCGCTCGATTCAGGGATCGCCGGAAGCGGTTATTTTTCTGGATGACGATGTCGAACTCGATCAAAATTATGTGGAACAAATCCTTCGCACCTATCGGGAGCATCCGGAGGTCGCCATGGTAAATGGGGCCAATCTTGCTCATGGAATCTATCCGGCAGGTACGCTTGATCGAGAAATGGCAAGGGAACTCATCGAAAAATGTCGAAAAGAGCGCCCGCCCGTCAAAGACACTATCCCCATGACCACTGCGTACGGCTGCCGCATGTCTATACGAGGGTCATTACTCGGCAAGGTCTCCTTCGACGAAAGGTTGGTCTTATACGGCTATCTGGAGGACCTGGACCTCGCCTTTGCATGTCGCAAGTACGGTTCGATCGTTGAGAGTCCGCGTGCTCTTGGTGTGCATATTGAGGTAGCCTTTGGGCGCATGGGCGAAAAACGTCGTGGTTATTCCGAAGTAGTGAACCCTTTCTATATCTGGTCGAAGAGGACCGGAGCACGCTTGCCTCGCGTGATCCTTGGATCGCTGGCGCGAAGCGCACGTAACGCGATAAAGGCAATGAGAGGCGAAGGGCATGAACGGTTGGTGGGCAACCTACTAGGATGGGCTAACGTGGCAACCTTTAGACCCTCTCCCGAGAAGATTCTGGAGATGTGAAACTACGGTGCGCCGCCTTTAATTGCCGCGGAGCATCTCCAGAAATGAGCTTTGCGAGAGCGAGCGCAGTCGGTAATACAGCAGGCGAGTTTTGTGGCGCCATCCCTCGCCGCCCAGAAAATAAGCTCCCGCTCTCCCGTAGCCCGCATTCAGTATCTTCTGTTCTTTAGGCGTAAGCGACATAGTCGCCTTTACCTTGTTGAGAACACGTTCCGTAGAGGCATACATCTTTCTCCCATCCTGCGAGACCGAACTGCCGTGAATGCGGTACTCGGCCACGAGAGCGGTGTGTCTAAGAACGGGAAAATCGCGCGCTATGCGGATGTAGAGATCGTAGTCATCTCCGGGCTCGACATTCGAGTCGAATCCACCTACCCGTTCCAATGCCTCGCGTGACACCATCGCCGACGCGGGGCAATGAATCGGATTGGCTTCGAGAAAGGAATGAAAATAATTTCGGCGAGGAGCACAAATATAAGGCAATGCGGTTGCAGTGCCGTGAGCGTCGATGTCCCTGCGGGCCGCGAAGATGAGGCCGGCACCTGGTTTCATCCTCAGTGCTTCAAGATGAGAAGAGACAGCGTTCGCCATCAATCGATCATCATGGTCGAGGAAGATAACGTAGTCTCCGTGCGATTCCGAAATGCCCCGATTGCGGGCCGAAGAAACACCGCCGTTTGCCTTACGAATAATTTTGACGCCGGGGATAGCTAAAAGGTGTCGATGCGCCTGCTCGGTGGATCCGTCGTCTACAACAATCACTTCGATATTTCTGTACGTCTGTGACTTCGCGCTCTCTACTGCCTCTGCAATGAAGCGAGTCTCATTGTAGTAAGAGAGAATGATCGAGACGAGCGGGTTACTCAGTTTATCCATATTGATGAACGAAGACCTGGTTGTTCCTATATACCTTTCATCGCGAACAATAAGGTGTGAAGAAGGATTGCAAGATCCAGGAAAAACCCTCGGTTCTCAATGTAGTAAAGATCATATTCGAGACTCTCGTGGATGGAGTACTTCCTGTCCGCGCTAAGCTGCCAAAAGCCAGTGAGACCCTGCGGCACGGCCAGTCGTCGTCGCTCAATCAGGTTGTAGCCCTCCGTTATGTAGGGCATTTCCGGACGAGGTCCAACGAGGGACATATCGCCTCGCAGAACGTTGAGCAATTGGGGTAGTTCGTCAAGGCTCGCTTTGCGTAGAAATCTGCCCGCTGGTGTGATGCGAAGATCATCCGAGCCTTCCGGGGAGCGATCGTACTTTGGCGCATCGGTATACATGGTTCTGAACTTGTACATGGTGAAGGGCTGGCCCAGGTGTCCCACACGCTCCTGGCGAAAGAAAATGGGGCCGGAAGAGGTTCGTCTAATCCACATCGCAATGAATATCCAAAGCGGAGCAGTCATTGCGAGCAATAGTGCAGCGCCCACAAAGTCGAAGCACCGTTTGAAGGCATGATAAGTTCTTCGGTCGGCCATGAGTCCTGCATACGACATGGTCAACAAACCATCCATGACCTGCATTGCACCATGCCGCTCAATGCTGAGCGGTTGAGCCGTGCCAACGAACGAGATGTTTAAGTCGTGCTGAAGCGCCAGTGAGGTTAACTCGCTCATGCGATGGTGTGATATCTCAGATTCCGCAATGAATACGTGAGAAACATCCAGCTCTTGAATCAATTCCGTAGAGAGTTCGCTGCAAATGACCGGCGCGTGAGAACGATGAACATAGTCATGTCCATAGATAACGCCGCGGTTGCTGCTCTTGCTTTCATCGACGAATGCGATCGGGATCATCCCCAGGTCGGGAGAGTTATCGAGATACGAGAATATTCTTCTCGCGTCTCGTCCTGTTCCCAGTATAAGTACGCGGCGTTGGGTTGCCATTGCCGCCCGCATCCGAACGAAGAATCGGCGCGAAAGATGCTTTTGCGCCAGCAGAAGGAAGACAGTTGTTACCCATCCAACACACAATGCGATGCGCGGGACTAGAAGTTTGCCGATGTAGATCTCAACTGCCAATCCTATAAAGCACAGGCACGAAACCATCAATATATTTTCTGTGTCCCGGACCTGGAGCAATGTATGAGACTGGCTATAGAGCTGTTGGGCTCGTGCAAGAAAGACAAAGATCAGCCAATATTGCACGGTAAGCACGATAAGAAGATGCGTTGAATCCGGCCACCCGACACCGTGATACAACCGGTAGCAAAAGAATCCAAACAGAAATCCTAGTGCGATGCAGGCATAGTCCAATATGACCGCCAACACGGTCGTAAACATCTTTGGCAAACCTGCGTGCGGTGTCGGTTTAGGCCATTGGGTGGATTCAATATACGGTGGTTTGGGCGACGGTGCATAAACTCCCATGACTGTTACCCTCCATCGAAAAAATTACCTTCGTAACTACTCCATTGCATTCGAATGAATAGTTTGAAAGGTTACGAAGGAAATCTAATTGCTAACTGAGACGGTTATCCTGCGATCTACGCGCCGCTCAAATACGAAGAATGATCAATTTATAGATAAGACGCAAGATTTGCAGCAAGTGTTTTATGAGCGGGTGTAACTTTTTTTGATGGCAGATAATTTCAATCAGCGAACTTGCGATGAGTCCGTAACGCGAATCACTTCACAGCAGAATAATCTGACTATCGACTAATTCAGGTTGAACGTCCGAAGTCTTGAGAATTGTAAAAAAGTAAGCCATGCGAAACGTGGGTTGTTAGCAAGGTAACGGCGCCAGAGACGACGCGGCTCTTTGATCAGACGATAGAACCACTGAAGGCCGGCTTTCTTCATCCAGTCAGGAGCTTCGCTCAGGTTGCCGCTTAGAAGATCGAAAGCTGCACCGACGCCCACCATCAACTGCACGGGAAGTCGTCCCTGATACGAAGCCATAAATCGTTCTTGTTTCGGAGTGCTAAGACCGCACCAAAGAATATCGGCACGGCTGTCGGTCAGCTGAGTTGTCAGCTCGTCTTCTTCCTGTTCATTCAGCGGACGGAAGGGAGGTGTATAGGTTCCAACAATCTGGATACCTGGAAATCTGCGCATCAGCTCTGCTCGTAGCTCTTCCGCAACTCCAGGTTTGCCTCCATATAGAAAATGCCGATAGCCGCGGTCTACGGAGCGGCTGCAGACCGCAACCATATAGTCTGGGCCGTAGACACGTGTCATGGCCTTGAAGCCGCTGGCCTTTCCTAGCCATACGGTAGGCATTCCATCCGGAGTCGTCAGGAAAGATCGATTCAGGATGCGGCGGAATTCGCTATCTGTTTGAGCCTCCATAATGCCATGAACACCCGTGACGCAGATATAACCTTGTACATCTCCGTCAAGAAGAACTTCGGTCCTCGCTACGGCCTCATCCAGAGAAATGGCACTTACACCAACGCCAAGAATATTTACTCGGGATTCCTTATTCGTGGTCATCAGAAAACTCCTTAGACTCGCGGGTAAGTAGAGTAAAGTTGGAAAATAACAGGAACCTTTGCCTGTTTCAATCGGTTTTTGTATTTACGTTCGGGGCGGTGCTAGCTTAGACCCCACACATTCCAAGGCAAGCACTAATTGATTTCCGATCGCGTTTTGATTTTGCGCCCGCGATTGACGCTTCTATTACTGTTGGAGGTTCACAACGTGAAATCGTGATGCCCACGTTCTCGTGTTTTGAATATACCCCAAAAATCAGAAAATTACTCGCGCAAATTACGTGAAAAAGTGTTGAACTGTTGCAAATAATTGCAACAAGAATCAAACATGCTGTCTGGCAACCCTTTGTGTCAGTACGCATCTCACGAATACGGGCCTCGACTGTCCGCTGCAAGATCCGCTTTATTCATCGGCAAAATGGATAGGTTCTAAATCACGGGAAGAACGGGCCAAATGGATTCCATCATCGATAGAACATGGATGAATAAATGTGCAAGAGATGTGCAACAATTTTGTCATCTCCTGCTTTCCATTTTATGCCGGTTCAGCATAGCGTCTGATATCTGCCAAATTAAAAACACTGAATATGGCTTCTGAAATCCTGGCTTGACGAGTCCAAGCATCGAACAGCAGGCAGTTGTCGAAATTCATTCCGTGCCCTATCCGGGGCGAGCGAATAGTTCTTTATTTACACGTAGGACCTATTCAACGAAGATAAATTCAAGGACAACCCTCGATGAGTCTGACTAAACCAGAATGGCAATCAGTTGACGGGAACGGGCAGTTGCAACGGCGATCGGATCTGGACCTGGTAGAGATGCCGCCGCAGCCTGAGCGCTATGAGTCGATCCATGACCTGTTTCATGTTCTCAAGAAATATAAGTTAACGGTTGCCGGCGTGGCACTGTCGACAGTGCTCCTTGCGCTGATCGCTTGCCTTCTCATGACGCCGAAGTATCAGTCCACCGCGACGCTTGAAGTTATTCCGGATGACGCGAACGTCACCGGCGGAGGAGGAAACGAATCCAATCCGGCACCGACCGACATTAAGACCGAAGTTGAAACGGACACCAAAATCCTCCAGGACAAGTCGATTGCCCTCGAGGTCATTCAAGCATTGAAGCTTGAGAATCACCGCCCTTTCAGCCAGGCGGCTTCGCCTAAGGAGCGTGGACTGCCGCTGGATCAGGCTCCGGTCACACGACAGAACATGCTTAGCGCGTTTTCAAGGTCCCTGAAAGTGGAGTCGGTCCCTGATACACGTTTGATTCAAGTCAGCTTCCGCAGTCCTGATCCTGTGATCGCGGCGAATGTTGCGAACGCGCTCAGCAATACGTTTATTCAGGACTATTTGAAACGACGCCTGCAATCGAGCTCGGACGTGTCATTTTGGATGACGAAGGAACTGGATACTCTCAAGAAAAAGGTTCAGGATTCCGAACAGGCACTCGCCGACTACGAACAGAAGAATGGAATGGCAGGCATTAATATAGGCTCTACAAATACAACAGGGGACATGCAGGCCCATAACACGGTGTTGGACCGTTTAACTGCACTGAATCAGGAACTCACCACGGCAGAGGCCAACAGGATATCCGCGGAAGCGGTTTATAGACTCATCAAGAGTCAGGATCCAGAAGTAGTTCTTGGACTCGGCGCGATGAGTATCTCTAGCGGCGGATCGTTGGTCGCTGCTGGCGGCGGCCTCGACATGATTCGTACCCTCCGTAGTCAAGAGGTTGCCCTTAAGCTCGAGTACGCTGACCTCTCGACGAAATTCGGCACAAAGAATCCTCGCATGGCTGAATTGCAAAATCAGATTGACGCGATCGATGGTTCAGTCAAAGCGGAGATGGCAAAGGTCAGTAAGCGCGCCGAGAACGATTATCAATACGCCAAGCAAAATGAAGATGCGGTGCGCGGCCAATTGGAAAAGCAGAAGCTGGAGGCCGAGAAGCTTACTGATCTGACGGTGCAGCTGCAGGTGCTCGCACAAGAGGCGTTTTCCAATCGAAATCTTTACCAGAGCCTTTTCTCTAAGCTTCAAGAAGCCAGCGTTAGCCAGGGTATTCATGCGACGCGTATATCAGTCGTGGACCACGCTCAGGTAACTGCGTTTCCCGTCAGTCCTAACTATCCAATCACGCTTGGCGTCGCTCTTTGCGGGGGCCTGATCTTCGGTGTTGGAGTCGCCTTTATCCGGCAGAGCGGCGACGACTCCCTCGTGGGAGCGATGGATATCGAAACTGCTGTGCCGTATCCCGTTCTCGGGCATCTACCGTTCTTCGCAAAGGGCAAATCGCTGCTGGAGGTTACATCTGGCGACAGCTTGCTTATCTCCGATTCGGAGTCGAGCATTGCAGAGTCTTTCCGCGCTTTGCGTACCGCGATCGTTCTTTCGCGTCCGTCGCCGGATTGCAAAGTGCTGCTGATTACGAGTCCATTGGGTGCCGACGGCAAAACCACCGTTGCCTACAACCTTGCTATTGCATTTGCACAGCAAGGAGCTCGCGTACTGTTGATAGACGGTGACATGCGCCATGCAGACCTTCATCGCCATTTTGGTGTTAGTAATGAGGGCGGCCTAAGTCTGGCGCTTACTACCCGTTCCTCATCGCTTGAGGGCAGGCTTATCCCGCATGCTGCGCTACCTAATCTTTTCCTCTTACCGGCGGGGCGCAAGCCGCATTTACCGGTGGAGCTTTTCAGCTTGCCTGTCTTCGATCACCTTTTGGCTAAAGCAAGAGCTGATTTTGATTGGGTTCTAGTAGATAGCCCTCCAATTCTTCCGGTATCCGACGCGTCGGTGCTCTCAACCAAGGTGGATGCGGTTCTTCCAGTACTGCGCTCTGGCGTTACTTCAAGAACCATCCTGCTTAGTATGATGAAGCTGCTTGGGAGATCTGGAGCGCCGACCATTGGCTTGGTCTTGAACGCAGTCAGGGATGAAGCGGTAGCGAACTTCTATCCATATGGCTACCGCAACAAGGAGGTCAGCGATCATGCAGGAGCGTAGACATCTGATACTTCAGCGGTTACACCTCGCTTATGGAATATGTGGCTTGATGCTGCTTACATTTGGGGTCTCTGCAAATTCCTATGCACAGGTAGTTCCTTCAATTGGCGCGACGTCCAGTCTTTCCGGGGCTGGCAGTGGTCATGTCGCAACTCATGGATCGAGCCCTGGAATCACGGCCGTGCCGGAAGACTTCTCGAAGCTTACGCTTAGCTCTGGTTTTCTCCTTTCCATGACGGTATATGACATGCCGGAGATCTCAGGCGAGCTGCGTGTAGATGATTCAGGTAACGTAGATGTTCCGATGTCTGGTGAACTGAACGTAGCCGGAATGACTCTGCCTCAGGCAAAGCTTGCGATACAACAGAAGCTGGCTGATGCTCAGATACTGAAGAACCCTAAGATAAATCTGGATGTGGTGCAGTATGCCGGAGAAAACGTAACCGTGACGGGCGAAGTAGGAGCTCCGGGACGCATACAGCTTCTGGCACCCCATAGTCTTTCCGATGTGCTCGGTATGGTAGGCGGAGAAACTCAGCTGGCCGGGAATACGATCGAAGTTCGCAGAACGGTAGATGGTGTTCTTCAGACGCAAACAGTGAAGTACGCCCGCAGTACCGGTAACACTGACGAAATCAAAGCATTCATGATCAAGCCTGGCGACACAATTACTATTCCGCGCGCAGGCATCGTGTATGTGATGGGAGCCGTAAATCGTCCAGGTGGCTACGTCATGCAGGAAGACGGCAATCTGAATGTGTCGCAGGCGTTGTCCATGGCTTTAGGGACAACGATAAATGCAAAAGTTGATTCCATCAGAGTCGTCCGCAAGGATTCACAGGGAAAGCTAACAGAGATTCACATACCGTATTCCAATATTTCAAAGGGCAAGGTCCAGCCGCTAACGCTTCAGGCGCAAGACTTGGTCTACGTGCCTGTGAGCAAAATCAAAACGGTGTTTAGTCAGGGTCTCGGCATCATGTCCTCTACTGCATCCGCACTTATCTACACAAGTTTCTAGTCACGAAGCATTCGATAGCCTTGGGCCTTTGTTGACAGTTTTCTCTATGAACCTTATTCGACCTTCACTGGCGCGGAAAAGATATCCATTGCGATACTGGCTTTTTGTGGTCTACGCGGTTGGTATTCCGGGCTTCATGAGATTTGACAGTAGCGGGCGCACCCACGACTTAGGACTCTTTAATCCTTCATCGCTCAGCACAATCGCACTGACACTGGCCTGCGCGTTTCTGTTTGCGTCGGTTTCGATATTGAGCCATCGTCGCATCGCTTTGCGGCGAGTAGATTTTTGTATGTGGCTCTGGATTGCCCTTCTTATTATTTTCATCATCGCTTCGATCTTGCAGCCGAACAACAATAGTGGACCGCCTGCTGCCAGCGACCTTCCGCTAAGTCTTTACCGACTAGGCGAGTGGGTGTTGGGTTTTGTGATGCTGCTCTCCTTGTATACGAGCGAAGACGAAGACCGTGCGATTGATCTCATTGTCCGTTTGATAGGCACCGTCTGCTGGGCATATATTGGACTAGTCTGGATGATGCTGCCGATCGCCCCATCCCTGGTCTATGCGTCGCCGGACGCGCTTGCCGAAGGGGGCCATGCACGATTGGGTGGAATATTTATCCATCCAGTTCATCTATCTGTGCTCGCCGGTGTGGGATTTTTTTACGCTCTGTTTTTCTTTCAGGGCCGAAAGAGAATTTTATGCTGTGCGATTTCGTTGCTCACGCTCATCATGGCATATTCACGCAGCGAGCAGATCGTCTTTCTCATCGCCCTGTTTGCTTACCTCATGATTTTTTCCCGAAAATTTGTGCTACGCATGTTTGGTTTGTCGGCAATCTGCACTCTCGCGGCAGCGGGAGTTGTTTTTCAGGGAAAAGTTCTAGATTATCTGGAGCGCGGCCAGGGTATGCGAAATGTCACCACTCTGTCTGAGAGAACAGATGTGTGGAATGCAAGCTTTGATGCGTTCTGGCTAAGGCCTTACATTGGCTACGGCTTCATCGCGGGAGTGAAGCATGCGATTAAGGACCATTGGAACGCTACAAACTGGGTTCCGCCGCAAGCCCACAACGACTTTGTACAGGCGTTGGTGTCAGGGGGAATTCTTGCCGGGCTGCTACTCCTTGCCATTTATGCCAGGGTGCTATGGGTTGCGTTCCGAAACTCGCGCCGCAGTATTAAGCACACATTTCTTTTGATGGCTGTTCTTCAGATCTCGACAATGGCGATGATCATGCCGGTGGTCACGGTTCAATTTAGCCGCCTCGGCGTGATCTTTATCATGTCATTTGTGGGCCTGCTCGCTGACGCGAAAGCGCCTGCCAGACTCAGACAAACCACGAAAGCTCGTGTATCTGCCATCCCCACGCTTCAGTGGCGCAGTGAGGTTTAAATCAAGATGATGCGATTCGTGGCGGCAGTCATTCCGTTGTGTCTGCTCTTGCAGGTAGCTCCAGGTCCTACGTCAACGAGTTTAAGTGATCTTCCTAAGACGGCTGTGCCAGCTACGTATTTCGGTTTGAATAATGCGGGTAGAACATGGACGCGGCCGTGGCCAACAATAGAGACGGGGGCCATCCGTTTGTTCGATTCCGCATGGCTTTTTGTTGAGCCGCAACGTGGCCAGTGGGTCTTTGAGAATCTCGATCGAGATGTAGCAGAAGCCGAGAAGCACCATGAGGATCTCCAACTGATGCTTACGGGATCACCTCCGTGGGCATCGGCGCGACCAGCCGACGGCCCAAGAGCGGAACCTGCCGACCTCAAGGATTGGGAGGAGTATGTCGGTGCTGTAGCCAAGCGATACAAGGGCCGTGTTCATACCTACGAGCTCTGGAATGAGCCCAACCTCAAATCAAACTACACGGGCGATATCCCCCATCTCATTGCTCTGAGCAAATCGGCGTATCGCGTCCTTAAGCAGACAGATCCCTCTGTCGTCGTAATCTCTCCGGCGCTCGCGTCCGGCAACAATGCTTTTGGTTATCTTCGTCCGTTTCTGCAGGGAAGCGGTCCAGGTACCTTCGATGTTCTGGGCTACCATTTCTACGACAATCTGGGTAACTCTGTCATTCATCCCGAAAATATCGTCGGTACAACCGGTCAGTTGCGCAGAATTTTGACCAGCGTCGGTTTAGGTTCAACACCCATCTGGAATACGGAGTCGGGCTACTACATCGAGAGCGCCCCGCACGCCCGTTACCACAATAAAAATTACCCCAATGGCGTTCATGTTCTAAGCCAGAGCGACGCGGTGAATGCTATTGGACGGGCGTATATTCTGGGTTGGGCGGGAGGTCTTCAGCGCTTTTATTGGTATGCATGGGGAGAATCGGCCTACGCTTTAGTCGATGACGGTGGCGGTACTGAGAAAGACGCCACACAGGCCTATAAGACTGTCAGACACTGGCTTTTGGGTGCGCGCTACCTTGACGTGACTCGTAGTGCTTCTGGAAGGTGGATCGTCCACATCGAGGATGCGCAACACAAACCGGGATGGATTATCTGGAACGAATCAGGAACTGACAACTTCGCGATTCCTAAAGAGTGGGGCGTCAGCCAGTCGGAGGATCTCTTATCCAAGACTCAACATTTGTCACCAACAGGACTTTCGGTGACACCAAGTCCAACGCTTCTCTTTTAGATTTTTGTTTTAGCTAACCCATGGTGAACGAACGGTTTCTCTTTGGAGGCACCTTGAGGTGGGGGCTCGCTTTTGTGTGCTTCTCTATCGTCTTCCGATAGCTGGCACAAGCGCTTTCAGATTTTCGATATATAAAGCTCTCTCGGAGGGATTCGGATGGCCGCAGAACTTTCAGGCGCCACGTTGAGAACAGGTTCACATAGCACAGCCTATGAACGGTCCCACAATGACACCGTATCTACGGGCCGTCTCAATCCGTGGGCAGTCCTCGCCACGGCGACGGCGCTGGTGCTGTTCGTCGCAGGTCTGATTTTAGGCCTAGACCCGGGCGGTGGAGCTCGCGGCGATCTCTACATCTATCATCTTCCAACGATCTACGCATTTCACACCCGCCCCTGGCTTCAGGTACTGCGTGACTATCCCTCAGCAACGACACCGCTCTTTCATATGTTGGAGTCGTTCAACCCTCTGCTGGGGCATGACACCGCATTTCGTACATCAAGCCTCATCTTTTCATTGGTTGTGTATGCCCTCTACATGATTGCGCTATGTAAGCGCTTTGCAGATGCGCCTCAGGTTCGTTCCTGGGCCGCCCTGCTTGGGGCTGCGCTTCTACTGTCGCCCTACTTTCAGAGCTCAACGTATTGGCCGATCACCGACACGCTTCCTCTCTTTTTTATGCTTGTCGTTTTCCTGTTGCTCAACCCTATAGAGAATGGATCGGTACAACATGACACGAAATTGTCCCCGTCCGTCCGTATACTCCTTCTCGCCGTGTTGAGTATGTGCACCTTCTATACCCGGCAGAGTTATCTCTTTGTGCCGTTGTATGTCTTCGTCCTTCTCTTTAAAACGCAAACTGCGACTCGCTGGTGGACACTCCTCGTGTTCGCCCTCGCTGGACTTCCCGGCCTCTATCTGTTCTGGATCTGGAGAGGGTTTACGCCTCCAGCGTTTCGCGGAATCAACCAGGGCTCCTCGGCAGAGATCATCGTGTATCCGCTCACTATGGTCGCGTTTTATGCGCTACCTCTGCTTGCCGAAGCGTTCTATCAGGAGCGTAACAACTGGAAGACCTACCTACCATCGCGGACTGTCTGTCTGGCGCTGATCGCCGGAGCCTTGGTATTTCTTGCGGCTTTTCGCCACTTTTCTTTTTCCACGCACCACTATGGCGGAGGTATCGCTAGCAAGATATTCGCCAAATGCGGTCGCCCCGGTCCCGTACTCTTTCTCTTATTCGCCTACGCCGGACTACTGATCCTGATCTGGCTCTTTCGTGTGGCCGACTGGAAGACTCGCACTTTACTGCTACTTTTCCTGCTCCCTACCTTCATGATGAAGGTGGTCTTCGAGCGCTACTACGACCCGCTTCTCTTTATGCTTTTCCTTCTGTTCTGCGACCGCAATCTGGTTCGACGCTTCGTGAACGTGCGAACAGGCATCCTGATCTTTCTCTTCATGGCGGCCCTTCTGGGCGGAGCCGTGCGTTACCACGCGCAGGACAGCCCAAGCTTCCCGATGTATGGAAAGCAGAGACCTTGGGTCAACGCAGACCCAACCGGAGGCGCCGGTCTTCCTTATCGCTGAGTGTGCGTCTCAGAATAGGATCTGAGGTTCGGAACTGACGCTGACTTTTCCGGATTCAATAGGACGCGTCGGTGAAAACAGGTCCTGTGCCTGCGTCAGGTGCAAGTCCGCAGGCACCATGTAATCCTGAAGGCCGTTCTCCGTCCACACTATTAGCTTGACCTTGTGGTTTGGATCTTCAAGGCGAACGAGCCACAGCCCCGTCGAGCTTCGAGTTACATCGAGATACCGGCTCCCCACAAGCCATTGACGAACCAGCTTGTACGCCTGGGTCGCCTTCTTCTCCGTCTGGCCGCCATCGTCGACCAGCGCATACGCAGGCTCCCCCCACCCGTACCAATAGAACCGCTGCAATCCAGCAGCCCAGCCCAGGATATAGCCACGCCCTACTGCCTCGACAGCTTCCCATTGTCCAATGGGATGAATCCCTCTGGGCCATTGCTTGTAGTGAAACTTAGCCTCCGGGGAACTGACGATGTAATATCCGGACTCGGTATTCCAGATCGGCGCATTTGGAACACCAGCTGCGACTAGTTCCTTGCGAACGTTAGCTGCCAACCCGACGATATTCTCTGGATGAATGGTCGGCGAACCCAGGTTGTCATAGAAGTGAAAACCGAGCACATCGAACGTCTTCGCTCCGCCTTGCGTCAGGAATTGTCGCAAGTAGTCCATCGAATTACTGAGATGAGCAAGTGCTGGAGAGACTACAGTAATCGTCGGATCGACCCGCTTCAATGTACGGTACGCGACGTCGGAGAGCTCCACGAGGTGTGGCATATCACCCGAGAACGAATGAGCTATATTCGGTTCATTCCACAACTCGTATGTATGTACGCGACCCTTGTAGCGCGTGGCAACCGTGCGCACATAATTCTCCCAATCCTTAATGTCCGCGGCCTCTGCTTCTCTTCCGTTTCCAGCTTCCTCGGGACGGGCAGACGCCCAGGTGGGTGTGGCTGCAAGAACCAGATCAAGATCCTGGTGACGTTTCTCGGCCTCGGCCACGTCATAATCCAGATGCTCAAAGTTCCACTGACCCTTCGCTGGTTCAAGGTTGGGCCACACGCTGTCAAAGATGCGAACTGCGCTCACATCAATATTGGGCCACGGCCTGTTCCATGCGCGACCCGCATTGTTCAGCCCGACATAAGTGGAAGGGATTGGGGTCTTACTGAAGCCGGTCACGCTCACAGCGTCTTGAGAGTACACCGGAGCAAAATGCGTAGAGAGCAGTAGTGCGGAAAGGACCCATGCCAATCGCATGCTCTTATTGTACCGTGCTATACCGCGTCGATAATATCCTGAACCTCCATTCGTTCAGCACTGCGCTGCCGGTCACGGAGCCCGAGGACTGGGCGCTCCACCGTCCAGTGGAGAGCCAGGGCTGCCAGGTAAACAATCAAACCAGCGAGCGGCCACAGAATAATGCGTGTGGCATGTACATGTTCGGTAACAATCTCGATGACCGCGCCGTGGACGAGATAGAGCGAATAGCTAAGAACTCCCAGGTGCACCAGTACCGGGTGGTTGAGAGGGCGGGACAGCCACGATTCAGGAAAATGTGTGACCAGGTATAGGATCGGCATCAGAGCGATGGCCTGCAATGTAAATCGAAATGTCATCCGGCCCGTCTCGTGAAAAACAAAAGTAGAAGTCAAAAGAGCCACGGCAAAAGGGAATATCCACAAGAGACGATCATAGGTAAACCATTTGCGCCATCCATCCTGATGCTCGATCGTAGCCAGCAGGCATCCCCAAAGGATCGAATCGAGGCGGCAGTCCGTTGCCGAGTAGCAATACTCTTCGCCTAGCGGCATTACGCGAACAGCTACAAATCTCCAGGCTAGTGTTACGAGGCAAATGTAGAGCAGTGTCTTTGAAATCTGGTCGAATGACATCTTTTTCCGAAGCAGCACTAGCAACAGAAGTGGAAAGAGCAGATAAAAGTGCTCCTCAACGCAGAGAGACCAGAAGTGGCCTGTGCCATCGACATAAAATGAGTGGCGTCCTGACGCCAGTTGCCACCAGAAGGAGTAGTTCTCAAGATACAGAGCTTCTAAGGTGGCGGCGGTGCCAATGAATGGCTTTTTCAGCACATGCCAGTGCACGAGCAGGCTGCAGATGATAAGCACGGCATACATGCTCGGAAATATCCGAAGCGAACGCCGAATGTAGAAGGCGCGGAGAGATATCGAGCCGGTCTTAGAGTGCTCCCTCAGAAGAAGGGAAGTGATCAGGTAGCCGCTCAGCAGAAAGAAGACGCTGACTGCAAAACCGCCGGGCCGCGATCCCATGAAACCCATGTGCGACAGGAAGACGAGAATAAAAGACAAAGCGCGCACTCCATCGAGGCCTGGAATGCGCCCCGACCATTGGGAGGCAGGGAGTGGCGAGACGGGTATTGAGCTGGCCCTGACTTCTTGCCCGGCTCCCAGTACGGCTGACTCCTGAAGCATCTTGCTTGGCCCTCCTGAGGAGGACAGATATTAGCTCGCTTGGAACAGTGTGCATGCCTATCCTCCTTGGCGCTCTTGAATTGTGCGGATCACGCGAACAAAAAACGAAAATTGGACACAGATGATGCTTCACCTGGATCAGGATAAGGGCAAAAAGAAACTGTAAACTGACTGATTGTAGGATGCAACGATCTTGATGTGCGATGTGTAACCGTTGTCGAAATTATTTAGCCGTAAGCCGTCACTTTGCGCCCACGCATTTCCTCTATTGCTTCCCGATAAATGTTTTCGAGCGCATTTAGATTCGTTGCTGGCATATACATAGCCTCATAGCGCTGCCGTGCTTTGATCCGCATGCTTGCAACCATCTCAGGGCTGTCGGCAATCATGGCCACTGCGCGGCAGAGATCCTCATGATCGCGCGGAGCATATAAAAGTCCGCTCATCTGATCCTAAACAACGGTGGACATCGGCTCCATCGCGGGCGTGACCACGGGAACACCCGCAGCGAAAGCTTCTCCGATAACCAGTGGGCCACCGGCCTCATGCCATTCGGAGGGAACAATCTGGACCAACGCATCGCCCACTAACTTGGCTACTTCTGCGCGAGGTTGCGCTCCAAGGTATTCAATGCCGGGATGTGCAGCCGCAGCTGCAACAACATCGGCCTCCATGGGACCAGTGCCGACGATCTTGAGTGGCAGTCGAAACGCCGGATCGCTCGCTGCTCGAAGCAACGTGGCAATTCCTTTCTCTGGCGACAGCCTTCCAACAAACAGAGCATAACGACCGGAGCCTCTACCCATGCCTGAGTCAAGCACTACATTAGGTTTTACGCGGATCCGTTCTTCCGGAAACCCACCATACTGGGCGAAGACGTTTCTTGCATACTCGTTGAGCACGATATACCGATCAACACGGTTTCGCCACGTGCCTCGCACACGATGAAATGCCGACATGGTCGCGATTGTCGCCGACCCAATCCGGCTGCCGCGATAGCAACCATGCTGAATACCCGGGAGTGCAAAGCTCTTACCAAGACATTCTTTGCAGACCTCTCCATCGCGAAACAGCAAGCCTCCAGGACAAACGAGTCGATAGTTATGTAGCGTCTGCACAACAGCACAGCCGAGATCTTCGCCTGCATCGTAGACCGCGGGAGTCAATCGTGGAAAGAAATTATGTACATGCAACACATCCGCGCGCACATCCTTGATACGGCGCTCGACAAGTTTGCGCATCGGCGGCGAGTAGATCGTCATCAACGCCGTCTTTAGCTTGTCAGCACCGCTCTCAATCTCATCATTCGAGACCTCCATCACATCGACGAAGTAACCTGCATCGCGCAGCATCTGCGATTCCTGCTGGACGACGACGTCTTCGCCTCCCTGGAGTTTGTATCGATTGTGAAGTATGAGTATGCGCATATTGGGGCCCGATATCGTGCGTCTTTATTGAAGAATCTAAAGCTTCAATGCTCTTTCTGTAGCGTTTTCAACGTTGATGCGAAAGTTATCGACCGCGCCTGCGATCGCAGGAAGAAGGTTGGATCTTTGATCAAGCAGCTGCTGCACTTGCGAAGCTTGCTGCAGAGGAACGTCGCCAGTAAGTGTGGGAATGGCCGACATGGCGATCAGGCTTTGAACCTTCGCCTTTCCTCCAAAGGCAATCGGCAGCGTCCCAGCCAGTGACGCCAGAATGAGCGGATGCATTCTGCCACTGATGACGGCATCGGAGTGGCTGTAGATCGTAAGAACCTCATCAACTGATCTCGCCTCGGGCGCTCTAACCCGCAAATCGTTTTTGTACATTGCATAAATCTCATCACGAGCACGTACATCATAATCGGCACGCAGATCGTGTGCGACCAATTGCACCTCCATGTCACATTCCAACAGTGCGTCAATCAGCTTCGTGTAACGCGATATTGTATCCAGCACTCGATTCGGATCATAGGCAACAACTAGCGCCACGCTTGTTTTAGTTGATCCTGTTGCCTGGTACTGCGGTATCAGGCAGCGATCAAGCGAGAAGACGACATCACGTGTTGTCCAAACCTTGTTGGCGCTGATGCCCGCATCACGTAAAACCTGGGTCGATTCGTCATCGCGGCAGGTGCATGCCTTCGCCATGCCATACATGTGGCGCACAAGAAACCGTGGAAGAGCACGCGTGAGCGGTTCCGCCCCGATACACAACACGAGAGGCTTCTGCGCAAAGAACGCATTGATCGCAATAAAGAGGGAACTCCAGCCTACGGGCCAGCCCAGCGTCGTATCATCGACCATCTGACCGCCACCAACAATCAATCTCGCCGTTCGCAGAATATCGAGGCATCCGGGCATGCGCCCTTTGATGACCTCAATCTGCCACGCAGCATATTGTGCCTCGACATCGACGGGAACTCCATCCGGTATCAGAACACATTGGCTCGCCGTCGGCTCAAGCTTGCGCAGAAGTTGCGAAACCGCCCACAGGATTGCTTCGTCTCCCAGGTTCCTCCCTGCATAGCCACCCCAAAAAACGAACCGCTTCGCCACTCTCTCTCCATTCCAATGAGAAATATCATGCGCAATATATCAAATAAGTTCTCTTATTCAGGCATTACTATTCTGATGCAGAATTTCCTTGAAGAGTCCAAGTGCAAAAGCTGCACGCATCGGCCACGCAAAATTTCGTGACTTGCGCCATGCCTCTTCCGACATTGCATTTCGTTCTTCAATCGTCATGCTGGCAAAACGATTCAATGCAGACGAGAGACGGTCGACTGTTTCCGCGGCGGTGGAGCCGATATCGATCTTGATCCCTGCCAGTGGTGGAAGAAAGTCCTCCGCGCCGCCGAGATTGAGCGCAATCACTGGAAGGCCGACGCTCATGGCCTCGAGTATCTGCGATCCGAAGCTATCCCGCAAACTGGTAAATAAAAGAGCGTCATGGTTGAGATAAGCTTCGCGGACTTCTAACCAGGGCAGGCGTTTACCTGCCCAAAAGACGCGGTCTTCAAGACCCCGTTTAGCAATCATACGGTGCAAGGCCGCCTCTTCCGGGCCACTGCCGACCAACGTCAGATGAATATTCGATCTTGCCTGTTGCAGGGCATCGAAAGCGAGTTCGACTCCTTTGCGAGGCATGAAGCGGCCGACCCAAAGCAGACGCACAGGTTCGGAACCACTGAACTGTCTCGGTGACGCCGAAGAGAAATCCATTCTTAAACCGGTATCGCATAAGAGTTCCACACGCTGGCAGCCAGCTTGTTTTACAAGCTCGAACGTATCTCGGTTTGCCGCGAGAACAACGCTCATTCTCTGGATCGCTTTGCGGTATGGAAACAAACGTGGCAATAGCTTCGTGATGCCGGTACGGCCCCGCTCAATGTAGGCCTCCTCGCCAAAGTAGGGCAACAGGCTCGGCGGCGTAGTCTGGCCACCTCCCACCGGGCCAAATACCGTTGGAAGACCAAGCCGCCACAATGGTGTGGGAAGATGTACGCTGCCATAGGAAACATGCTGCACGACATCGAAGGCAACAGATTTTGAAAGAATCTTCGCTCGGCGAAGCGCCATCCATTGCCAGAGCAGGTAGTGCCAGAATCCTGATTCCATTGGGTGCAGCAATGGCACATCGATGAAATGAAAATGCAGTTCGGATGAAGGATGTTCTCGCTGGTAGGCTTCAGTAGCTTCTCGATTTCTCCCGGCAGTCAGTACATGCACAATAGAGCCTGTCTCGGCCAGATGCACCGCCCAGTTCCACCCCGTTCCCAGCTCTGAACCAGCATTTGGCCGGCATGCATAGGCTGAAAGCAAAATATTCATCTTAGAAGTCACTTAGCAGCTACCTCCAAAACCCTCATCAAGCCGGGCAAACCTTACATCTGTGGAGAAAGGAGATCATGCCTCATCCTTCTCACCTTCAGTACAAGACCAATGCCAACAATGCACTGGAAAAGGAATTGGTTCGCAATCATGCCAAGCATGGCACCGGTCAGGCCGAGCCATCGAGTGAACGGTCCTGCGAAGGCCAGAGAGAAAATTGTCATGGCCGAGTAACACCAGAAGATAGGAGCTGTATACTCCAACGCCTGCAGGCCCGCACGCAGCGGCCCAGCAAAGAACGTCATCAGATAGAGCAACGCATATAGCTGCAAGATGTGTCCGTACCCGGCATATCTCGGCCCATAGACCAGGTTCAGCCAGAAGTTGGGGCGAAGGCTCACGATGGATACAAACGCCAGTGTGATGAGCCCCCACCGAAATACAATCTGCTTGATGTAGTGAAATGCTGCATCGAGTCCTTGGCTATGCATGCGTCGAGCAGCTTCGGCGGGCACAACGTTATCCAAACCCAGAAACCAGATGTGCGCCACACCTACAATATTTTGTGAGGCCCGCAAGACCGCCGCCGCCGCTGCTCCGTAGTAAACAGGCGCGGCAACAATAAACAGATTGCCCGAGCTCCACTGCATAAAAGCAGATGGAGCGAGCCATCGGGAAATCTTCCAGTGACGTACCGAAACATGTTTCAGCTCGGTAGCGCGAAACTTGATCGGTTCAAACCATATCCACCCAACCAGAAAACTAGCCAGCGAAGTGGCTCCAATAATCCACAGCGCCACAGAAGAGGAGAGGCTCGCTCGATGCGCATACAGCAGAATGATCGGAAGCTGCGTAAGGTAGCTAATAGCATCGGCGATCAAAGCAAACTTGCTCCGTCCAACTGAAAAAAAGTAACGCCGAATAAAATCCTGCAATAGATACGAAAAGGCCGCAAAGCTAAGTGGGAGCCCAAGTCCCTGAATGTTCCATTGCGGGAAATGTGAAGAAGAGAAGTGCAAAACTAGGAGCATGCCGACAACGCTCAAGACGGCAAAAGCGATCTCTTGAACAAAAACAGCGCCATAGTAAAAAGGGCGCTCGTGTTCTTCCTGTTTAGGTCCTACGCTCATCATCGGCAAAACGATGAAGGCCCACTGCAGACTGGCGACAAAGAGGACCGCCATCCACGATAACGCGAAGACACCATACTCGCGGATGCCCAGTACTCGCGCGAGAATTACATTCGTTGCAAAATTTGCTCCGCTGACTAGCGCTTGATCACAGAGTGCCGAAAGTTCTTTGCCGCCACTGAGACGAAGAATCGCACGCCGTAGACTCATCGAGACCACTTGCTTTTCTCCAGATTCTATTTTGAAAGCATCATGAAGTGTAGGTCAGCGTGCGGACCGAGGATAGAGATCAAACTGCAATGCCAATGAAGCGCAGAGGTGGCATTTGGGCACCGAGACAACTAAATAGCGTCTAAGTGAAGCTTACCATGGCCGGTTCTAGATCGTGTCTTTTTAAACCTTTGAAACCTTATGGCGTTCCCCGTCCTGTCAACTCGCGAATAAGATCAACTTCGTGCTGACGATAAGGCTTCCCATCGTTGCGGAACACCTCATGAAACCAAACCGTAGGCTGAATCAGCACGTAGGGACGCTGCCACGAGTCCCATGGAAGAAAGGTTTGCGTCTTACCCGCAACGAGGCCCCAGTTGATCGCTGCAACGTGATATCGCTTCGCAATCGGCAGACTCCCATCGAACGTTGACCCAGCGCCTCGCGCCATGTACTCCGTGCATAGAATCGGCCTTTGCAATGGTTGCAGTTCTTTGATGCGCTGCTCAAATCCCTCAGGCCAACCGTAGTCATGGAACGAGATAACGTCGGACTCGGCCAGTTGTATCCTGGTCGTCGCGCTCTCCTTCGCGGGATCTGTCCAATCTCCCGTCCATACACCGCTCGTCAGTGGTTGTGTCGGATGAGCGGACCGGGCCCATGCAAAGGCCTGGGGCAATAGTTCGTTGACGCGCTTCACCTTTGCCGGCACATCAGCCGATACGTCGCCGCCCGCATTGTCAGGTTCGTTCCATACATCCCAGCCAAGAATACGGTCATCGTTCGCAAACGCGCCGACGACACCCACCACGTAGGCCTTTAACTTGGGCTCAACTCCTCGATTCAGCAGCCGTTCCTTGCCGGGGCTCTGCACCCAGCCAGAATTATGTATGCCAGGAATAGGAGGGTGTTGTGGCCCCAGGCGAGGGTTTGTCTCCCAGCACGAGTCGAACAGCACCAGCAGCGGTCGAATATGATGTTTCGCCGCAATTCCCAGAAAAGTATCGAGCCTCTTCTTAAATCCTTCCGGGTCCTGTTCCCACAACTGGTCTTGAAGAAACACACGCGCAGTATTCATTCCAATCGATTCCGCCAGGCCAAGTTCTCGATCATTGATCGCCGGATCAAACGTTGCCGACTGGAACATCTCCAGTTGGTTGATTGCATTTGATGGAATGTAATTGGCACCTACCAGCCACGGTTGCTGCGCGTACCAGGCATTTGCTTTCTGCTCGGACCAGCGTTCCGAATTTGTTTGTGACCAGGCCGCATTGGTGATCGATGCTACTGCCAAAGTAAAAGCGAGGTAACGAACGAACTTCATGCGATGCCTTTTCAAACTGTGAATGTGGTGGGCTATGAGCCTCGCGCCAAAACAAGATATACCATTTGTGCAATCGATTACACAAAGCCTGTTTCATGCGTCCTGGCGCGTCAAGATTCGTATCTGCAATAAGCGTGTCGTAATTCACGACCATCCCACATCAATCTCTTCTGCAATCGATGATGCAAAGACTTTCATCATCCACACCCAAGCCCTTGCAATAATGGAAGCATGAAGCGTCGCGTAATCAAGCAGTACGAGTTTGTCCGCAAGATCGGCACCGGCGGCAGTGGCGTCGTGTTTCTCGCCAACGACACCCTCCTCCAGCGTCCTGTTGTCCTCAAGCTCCTCAAACGCGGCAATCTCTCCATCGAGCAGATGCGCGCCACCCAGCTTCGCGAGGCCCGCCTGGCCTCCGCCATCGACCACCCCAACGTCTGCGCCATCTACGACGTTGGCGAGGCCACCGACGAGTCCGGTGACAATCCCCAAAACACCGAAGCCTACATCGTCATGCAGTACATCCCCGGCAAGTCTCTCGACAAGATTATCGCCGAAGGACCCTCCAGCCTCGAGCTCGTTCTCTCCGCCGGTATCCAGATCTCCGACGGCCTCTCCGCCGCTCATAATCTCGGCATCTTCCATCGCGACCTCAAGCCCGCCAACGTCATGCTCACCGACGGCGGCCTAGTCAAAATCCTCGACTTTGGCCTCGCTCGCCGCCTCGCGCCCGATCAGACCGACTTCGATCCCGCAGGCCCCGCCAGCAAACGCAATCCGCCCGCACCCGGCGCAACCTACACGGCACGCGGCGGCACCATCGCCTACATGGCCCCTGAGCAGTTCGTCACCGGCCAATCCAGCGTCCAATCCGATATCTTCGCCCTTGGCCTCATCCTCTACGAGCTTGCCACCAGTCGCCATCCCTTCCACCGACCCGATGCGCCCGAGTTCCAGAGCATCCGCGCCATCCAATTCGCAGACCCACCGCCGCTCCGCGACATCAGCCCTGACCTCCCGGTCGAGCTCGAGAGCGTCATTCTCCGCTGCCTCGAAAAGCAGCCCTCCGCCCGCTACGCCTCCGCCGCCGACGTCCGCGAGTCCCTCAAGACCATCATGCGCTCCATGCAGCTAGACTCCACCCTCATGGGGGGCAGTGAATCCCTCTCCCTGCTCCCAACACAAGGCCGAGTCACCCGCGAAACCCCCGAAGAAGAAAAGCGCACCACCGGCATCCTCTCCATGCTCGCCGAGCGCTTCCGCGAGTCCGGCGCCACCGCCGCAGGCAAGCAGAGCAACAGCATCGTCGTCCTGCCCTTCATCAACTATGGCCCCGCCGACGTCGCTCCCCTCTACGGCTACGCCTTGGCCGACGCCATCGCCGCCCGCCTCGCCCGCATGCCGTCCCTGGTCGTCCGCCCATCAAGCTCGCTCATGACGGTAGCCACCCAGCAGCTCGACCCCCTCAGCATCGGCAAAAAACTCCTCGTCAACTTCGTTCTCGCCGGCAACTTCCTCCGCTCCGACAAAGGTTTCGACCTCAACTGGCAGCTCCTAGACGTAGCCAGCCAGAGCGTCCGCGCCGGCGGCTCCATCAACGTAGCCTCCTTCGACCTCGTCAGTGTCCAGTCCGAAATCTGCAACGAAGTCTTCAGCACCCTCCAGGGCTTCGGCGATCTCCAGGGCCAGCCGGAAAACCAACGCACCGCGTCTGTCGCGCCCTCGCTCACCGAAGATCTCTCCGAGGAGTACCTCCAGGCCCGCGCCACGCTCTCCTCTTTCATGACCCGCACCGGCAGAAGCGATGACCTCGACCGTGCCCGCGAACTCTTCGAAAGCGTCACCAAACAGAACGAAAACTACGCCCCCGGCTGGTCCGGCCTCGGCATCACGCACCTCCAGTACACCCGCCACGGCCTTGGCGGCCAGATGCACGTCCTCGAAGCCCGCCGCGCCTTCGACAAAGCGCTCCAGCTCGACCCCGGCTCCGTCGAAGCCAATCTCTACCGCGTCTACATGCTCCTCTCGCGCGGCGAAAAGGAATCCGCCCGCCACGGCATCGAAAACCTACTCCAGACCGCAGGCAATGACTGGAACGTTCGCCTCGTCGCCGGCCAAACCCTCCGCATCGACGGCATGTACGAGGAAGCCCTCGACCAATTCAACGCCAGCCTGCGCATGAACCCCTCTAACGCGGCTATGATCTACAACCACCGCGCCCGCGTCTACCAGTATCAAAATCAGATGGAACTAGCCGCCGACGAGATCGAAAAGGGCCTCACCCTCGAACCCAAACAGCCCATGCTCCGCATCTCCCGCGGCTACCAGCAGATGCGCACCGGCGATCTCCCCCACGCCATCGAGACCCTCGAAAACGTCATCCGCGACGACGCATCCATGCGTATTGTCTTCCCAACCATCGCCCTCTGCTACGTCCAGCTAGGCGACCGCGAAAAAGCCGCCACCTTCATCGTCGACGAAACCCTATCCGCGGCAGAAGCCGACAGCGAGATGGCCTACCGCCTCGCCACCTACTTCGCCCTCGACGGCGACGAGTCCGAAGCCCTCCACTGGCTCCGCCGCGCCATCTATCTAGGCAACGAGAACTACCCCTGGTTCTCCAAAAATCCCGCATGGCGCAAGCTAAGCGGCCACACCGACTTCGAGCGCATCCTCGAAGACCTCAAAAAAAGCTACCGCCGCAACCAGAAAAACTGGAAGCGCCTGTTAGCCCAGGTCCGCAACTAAAGAACTCAACGAAATCCTCCCTCCATCTGTCGTCATTCTGACCCTGAGCGTAGTCGAAGGGAAAGAATCCCTGTATCTGCAGTTGTTGTTGTCGTTGTTTCTCGAATATTCACATCAATAAAGCTCCACCAGCAGGAACTTTCACCATCCCAGCGCGTAAACCCTTCCTGACACGATCTTCAGGAGTGGCTCCGAATGAACCGCCGTGCCTTCACCCAGACCGCCGCCGCCGCTCTCTTCGCCCCATCACTTCGAAGCATCGACTCGCCCGGCAGCCAAAGCTACGTTGGCATCCATCCACCCAGCGAAAAATTCCTCGCCACGCTTCCAAACCTTATGGAACTAGCGACCGTCCCCGGCATAGGCATCGGAGTAGTCCGCGCCGGACAGCCCATCTGGCAGTATTACGTCGGCGTCTCTAACGCAAACACAAAGACTCCTATCAACCCAGACTCTCTCTTTCCAGTCGCCTCACTCGGCAAGCAGCCCTTCGCCTTTGCCGTTCTGCGTCTCGCAGACCAAGGCAAACTTGTCCTCGACCGTCCTTTGAATCAATATCTCGCCGGCGATCCCATCACCAGCCCCGACGGGGACCGCGTCACCGCCCGTCACATTCTCTCCCATACCTCTGGCCTCCCGAACTGGCGTAACAGCGCGAAAGAGCCCCTCCTCCCGGCCTTCACTCCCGGCACAAAGTTCAGATACTCCGGTGAAGGCTTCTATCACCTCCAGCGTGTCATCGAAACCATCACCGGCATAGGCTTCGAAGCCTGGATCGAAACAAATCTCTTCACTCCACTCTCAATGACCTCTTCCACCTATCTCTGGAGCCCACTGCAAAAGACCACTTTGTTGCCGGACATTACCGCGACGAGCCCCAAACCAATACTGAGTCTCGCGCGGCAATATTCTCCCTCATCCAAAGCAGCAATCTGCCTCTATCAAGTTGGAATCACGCCCGCATTGTCCAGGCGATGATGCAGCAATCGAAAAATACGGTACCGCCCCCACCCGACGACATCGTGCCCAACACCGCTGCCACTCTTCTCACCACCGTAGGCGACTACACACGCTTTATCAGCACGCTTTTCGACCCGCACAACACCATCGGCCTCTCACCAGCGACACGCAGCGCAATCGAGACCCCAGCGATCCGCATCAACAGCGCGCTCTCGTGGGGCCTCGGTTTCGGCATCGAACAAGCCGACTCCCAAACCTTCCTATGGCAGTGGGGCGACAACGGAGTATGGAAGAACTTCCTGCTCGCGCATCCCGCCACACAATCAGGCATCGTCATCTTTACCAACGGAAGCAACGGCGCACACATTTGTGAACGTATCGTCCGTGCCGCAACCGACATCGACCATCCAGCTTTTTTATGGATCTAGTTCAGTCCCGCCACCAGCCTACTGCCCAGTCGTCGATCCCGCAGGGCCGTTGCTCAACGGCGTAAGAATCATCGGCGCAGTCAACATAAACACCAGCCGCGAATCCTTATTCAGCGTCGCCTGCCGGTCCTGCTTCAGCCACATCACTGTGCTCACCCCAGCCCCGATCCCAGCCCCAACCACAGCACCCACTCCGCCGCCAATCATCGCACCGGCCACAGCCGAGCTTCCCGTAGCCAACGACATCACCGCCAGCGTCTCCTTCGGATGCTCTCGCTTCTTCAGCGTGCCCTCGCGATCCACCTTAAAGTCGCTCCTCGTCGCATCGATCAACTGTGCATGGACCACATAGTGCGTCCCATCCGGCAGCGTAATGCTCCGCGGCTCCAGATGCATGATCGCCCCACCCGTAATCCTCTTACCGCTGCGGACCTCCGTCACCTGCCCATCCAGGACCGATCCAATCGGGATAATCACCCGCCCGCCCTTCTCAACCGGCTCCATAATCTGAGCGGTAAACTTCGTTCCCGGCTGGGTGTTTTCGGTCGAAAGCCCTTCGACCATATTCACGCGCAACAGCGTTCCCTCGCGCAACTCGCCCTCACGCTCCTCGACGCTGGTCACAATCTGCTCGTCAGGGTCGCCTTCAGGAGCGACCTCCTTCGCAACCGTGGCAGGCGCGCCCTTATATGGAACAAAAGCTCCATAAACCTCACCCGAAGTCGCCGGAGCAGAAACTGCAGCAGGAGTCCCCGCCTGAGGCTTCGCCGTCAGCGGTCGCCTTCCCGACTCAGCAGCCGGAGCCTGCGGGGTTGCTGTATCATCAGTCGCCGTAATGACAGCGGGCTCAGGATTCGACACTCCCGTCGCTTGTGCGAAAGCCGGGACAGCAGCGAAAACCAGTGCAGCGGTAGCGATCTGTATCTTCATGGCGGAATTCCTCTAAAGTTCTCGATAGACATTCAAGCGCACGAACATGCGACGCGCCCATCTACAGAAAGGTTAGAGGCTTCATCGCGCCGCAAGGAACAAAATCACGGCAGGGAACCGACCCTGCTAACACTTGCGTACCTTACTTTCGCGAGGAGATTATATGCCTACCGAAACTCTCCGGTCAGCAAAGAAGAGCAGGCTGCCCTGGGTCACCCTGATCATCCTCTGCGCCATAGCCACTGCCGCAGTCCTTCGCCGAACCTTCGTCCTGCTCTCACCCCCCGCCACCGCGCCCACCCCCGATCTCGCCGCCATGGACGCCATCTTCGCCGCCCATCGCACCATGACCCTCCTCCACATCCTCCCCGCACTCTGCCTCGTGCTCCTCCTACCCTTCTGGTTCTCTCCCCGCATCCGCCAACACCACACCACCGCCCATCACCGCATCACGCAGATCCTCTTCGCCCTCGGAGCCTTCACTGCCATCACAGCCATGGTGATGAACACCCACCCGATCGGCGGCACCATCGAAGTCGCCGCCATCCTCGTCTTCAACACCCTCTTCGCCATATCCCTCGCCCGTTCCTACATCTTCTGGCTACGCGGCAACATCCCCCAACATCGGGCATGGATGACCCGAGCCTTCGCCGTCCTCCTCGGCATCGCGACCACCCGCCCCGTCATGGGCATCTTCTTCGCCACCTCACGCCTCACCCACCTCCAGCCGCACCAATTCTTCGGAATAGCCTTCTGGATCGGCTTCACCCTCACGTGGATCGCCGGCGAAATCTACATCCGCACCCGCCCTGCCACCACTCTCTAAGAACCTGTCTAAAACTAGAAGTCGTCATCCTGAACGCAGTGAAGGATCCCTGTATTTCGTTGTTGCCTGTTTTATGTTGTTAAACGATTCATCCCCCATTCAGCCAGTCCTCAAATCCCTTTGCTAAAATCCATCTGGTGACTTCGTCCGATAGTAATCTGGTGCAATCAATCGCTTCACTAGGCGGACGCACCGTACCAGTCGATCGCCGTCCAAAGCTCAACGAGCGCCTGATGCACCGCGTCGTCGCCCAACATTCCTCAAGCCAGAACAATAGGAGCAACATGACCGAGATCGTCTCTATCCACGCACGCGAAATCCTCGACTCCCGCGGAAACCCCACCGTCGAGGCCGACGTCATCCTCGACGGCGGAGCCAAGGGTCGCGCCGCCGTTCCCAGCGGAGCCTCAACCGGCGAGCACGAGGCCGTAGAACTTCGCGACGGAGACAAAGAGCACTATCTCGGCAAAGGTGTCCTCCAGGCCGTAGAAAACGTCGAGTCCATCCTCGCCCCCGAACTCGCCGGCATGGACGCCTCCAACCAGCGTCTCATCGACGCCACCATGATCGCCATCGATGGAACCGAGAACAAATCCAAGCTAGGCGCCAACGCCATCCTCGCAGTCTCCATGGCTGTCGCCCGCGCCTCCGCCGAAGCCCTCAAGCTCCCCCTCTATCGCTACCTCGGCGGCGTCAACGCCTGTCTCCTACCCACGCCCATGATGAACATCCTCAACGGAGGCTCCCACGCCGACTCCAATGTCGACTTCCAGGAGTTCATGGTCATGCCCGTCGGCGCCGAAACCTTCTCCGACGCCCTCCGCTGGGGCACCGAAACCTTCCACACCCTCAAGGGCGTCCTCAAGAAGAAGGGCTACAACACCGCCGTAGGCGACGAAGGCGGATTCGCTCCCAACCTCAAGTCCAACGATGAAGCCCTCGACCTCATCCTCGAAGCCATCCACCTCGCTGGTTACAAGCCCGGCGAAGACATTGCCATCGCCCTCGACCCCGCCTCCAGCGAGTTCTACAACAAGGAGACAGGCAAATACGTCTTCAAGAAATCCGACAAGCGCGAGCTCTCCTCTGCCGAAATGTCTGCCTACTGGGAGTCCTGGGTCCGCCAGTACCCCATCGTCAGCATCGAAGACGGCCTCGCCGAAGACGACTGGGACGGCTGGGCGCACCTCACCCATATCCTCGGCGACAAAGTTCAGCTCGTAGGCGACGATCTCTTCGTCACCAACACCCTCCGCCTCCGCGACGGCATCGAGAAGAAGGTAGCCAACTCAATCCTCATTAAGGTCAACCAGATCGGCACCGTTTCCGAGACCCTCGAAGCCATTGAACTCGCCCGCCGCTTCGGCTACACGTCGATCATCAGCCACCGTTCCGGCGAAACCGAAGACACCTTCATCGCTGACCTCGCCGTAGGCACCGGAGCCGGCCAGATCAAAACCGGCTCAGCCAGCCGCACCGACCGCATCGCCAAATACAACCAGCTTCTTCGCATCGAAGAAGAGCTAGGCCAGTCCGCCGAATTCCTCGGCATCGAATCCGTCAACTTCGGCGAGTAGCTTCTCATCAAAACGACCGAAGCACTCAGACCTTATCCTGAGCAACTTCGGTCGTTTGTTGTTGTTCCTGAGGCAGGCCTGGGCTTTAGCCCAGGCACTCTAAAGCACCAAAGATTGGGGCTTTAGCCCTGAGTAAGCCTTCCTGCCCTGCTGCACACGCGCTTATATTTGACAGCAAAAAGCGAAAAGTCCACACTCGCCCCATGCGATTAGCGACCCTCTGCCTTGCAGCGTCTACTGTGTTTCCGGCCGTGGCACAGGCACAAGCTCCTACCTTCGCAATCACCCCAGCCGACAGCACAATCAAGTTTTACGTTAAGGCATCAGTCGCCCTGGTCGGCCAATTCGACAAGTGGGATGCCACTCTCACCTTCCAATCGACGGAGCTCTCAACAGGAGTTCTGGACATCAAGATTGACGCGGCCACGGTAAATACCGGAAGCGGCATGAAAGACAAGAAGCTCAAAAGCGAAGACTTCTTCAACGTCAAGCACGATCCATTCATCACCTTCCGATCGACAAGCGTAGTCCAAACTGGTCCGGACACCTTCGACGTGCCTGGTACATTTACCATCCGCGGAGTCTCCAAAACCGAAACCCTTAAGTTGGCGATTTCAGGCAGGGGAACTGGTTCAGGAAGTATCAAGGGGACCATGGCCTTTGATCGCAAAGAGTATGGCATGACAAGCGGTATCCCCTTCGTGAAGATAGCCGATCGAGTCGAAGTAGATGTCGACCTCAAGGTAAAACGAGTCAGCGGCCCACCGCTCGCCTTAAAAGAATAGGTTGCCTCTGTCTCCCGGCAGAAACGCATAATACCTCTGTAACCTCTACAGAAGAAGCATCCATCAGCACGTCTGCATCAAAACCAGTACTTCTTCACAGGAGCGGTTCGCCGCTCACCTCGAAATGCCCGCGACGAAGTAAACTGCAAGCCACAAGGAGATGGCCTTTGAACAACCCTGAATCCACTCTGTCGCCCCCGATCCACTCCGATGCTCTCGTCTTTTTCGGCGCCACTGGCGACCTCGCCTACAAAAAAATCTTTCCCGCCTTGCAGGCCATGATCAAGCGCGGCACCCTCAACATTCCCGTTATCGGTGTCGCCAAGGCCGGGTGGAACCTGGACCAGCTCAAAGCCCGCGCCCAGGACTCCCTCACCCAGCACGGCGGTCTCGATCCCGATGCGTGGCAAAAGCTCTCCTCGCTCCTCCGTTACGTCGACGGCGACTACTCTGACTCCGCCACCTTCGCCGAAGTTCGCAAGCAGCTCGGCAGCGCCCAACATCCCGCGCACTACCTCGCTATTCCGCCGTCATTCTTCGAGAAGGTCGTCGAGCAACTCGTAAACTCCGGCTCCGCCAAAGGCGCCCGCATGATCGTCGAAAAGCCGTTCGGCCACGACCTCGCCTCCGCGCAGGAACTCAACAACATCCTCCTCTCCGCCTTTCCCGAGTCCTCCATCTTCCGCATCGACCACTACCTCGCCAAGGCTCCCGTCCACAACATTGTCTCCTTCCGCTTCTCAAACTCCGTCCTAGAACCCCTCTGGCACCGTGATTACATTGAGAGCGTACAGATCACCATGGCCGAAGACTTCGGCATACAGGGCCGAGGAGCCTTTTACGACCCCACCGGCGCCATCCGCGACGTCATCCAGAACCACATCTTCCAGATCATGAGCAGTGTCGCCATGGAGTGCCCCGCCCGCCGCGACAGCGACGCCATCCGCGACGAAAAAGTAAAAGTCCTCAAAGCCATTCCGCCCATCGAAGCCGGCAATCTCGTCCGCGGCCAATTCACCGGCTACAAAAACGAGAAAGGCGTCTCCCCCGACTCCACCACCGAAACCTTCGCCGCCCTCCGCCTCGAAATTAAATCCTGGCGTTGGGACGGCGTCCCCTTCTACATCCGATCGGGCAAAAACATGCCTTCTACCTACACGGAGATCATCGCTCGCATGCGCCGGCCACCGGCAACCAACCTCACCGATCCCGCGCCACAGAACTACATGCGTTTTCGCATCGGACCCGAGATGACCATTGCTCTCGCCGTCTCCGTCGCTGCACCGGATGAGAAAGGCATGCGCTCACTCGTAGAGCTCGAAGCCTGCCGCTACACCCGCCCCGAAGAGATGGAAGCCTACGAACGCGTACTCACCGATGCCATAACCGGCGACTCCACCCTCTTCGCCCGCCAGGACTACGTCGAGGAGGCCTGGCGCATCGTCGACCCCGTCCTCAAAGCCAACACTCCCGTCTATTCCTACGCTCCCCATACCTGGGGCCCCTCAAATGCACCCCAACAGAATCAAGCCAACGTAACTCCGCCCGGAGGCTGGCATCTGTCACTAGCCAATGACGTCGAAGAATTCCACGTCGTCTCTCCATAAACCTTCGAAACCGCGAATCTCATGCACCTCTCCCCAACCGACCGCCTCTTCGTCCTCACCGGAGCCGGCATCTCCGCCGAAAGCGGTCTCGCCACCTTCCGAGGCTCCGGCGGCCTGTGGAGCGGACACCGCGTCGAAGACGTCGCCACGCCCGAAGCCTGGCAAGCCAACCCTGCCTTCGTATGGAACTTCTACTCCATGCGTCGCCGCAACGCCCTCGCCGCCGAGCCCAACGCCGCCCACATAGCCCTCGCCCACATCGAGCAGCAGCTAGGCGACCGCTTCTACCTCTGCACCCAAAACGTCGACGACCTCCACGAGCGCGCCGGCTCCCACCGCATCCACCACATGCACGGCAGCCTCTTCCAATCCCGCTGCGTCCGTTGCAACCAACCATTCCCCGACCAATCCTTCTACGACGATGCAGAAAACCTCCCCACCTGCAGCCAATGCAGCGCCCCCATCCGTCCCCACATCGTCTGGTTCGGCGAAATCCCCCTCGACATGGACACCATCTACGACCAGCTCGACCGCTCCACCATCCTCCTCGTCGTAGGCACCTCCGGCTCCGTCTACCCCGCCGCCGGCCTCGTCCACATCGCCAACCAGCGCGGCATCCGCACCATCTACATCGGCCCCGAAGAACCAACGAACGCCGAAGCCTTCGAACAGATCATCCTTGGCTCCGCTACCCAAGCCCTACCCACCCTCTTCGAAACCCAATAAACCACGCCGCCAGCACCTGCGGTCGTTTTTGCCGTTGCTTTGCTTTTCTCGCTTGTCATCCCCGGAGGGGATCTGCTTCTGTCTTTGCCGTTGTTTGTTTTTGTGGGCTCCGCCAACAGACGTGTCATCCTGGGCGTTCCCATCTTCACGACAATTTCATCGTCGCTAAGCCACGGGCAACCAACAATAAGGGAATTTCTACCTGGAAAAATTACTCGATCCAGGGTAGAGAATTAGGTCTAGCGCGATTTGGAATCACGCCAATCATGGCTGCCGAACGGCAATCGATTCTAAATCAACCCTTTGGGGCAATCTGGGCGGAAAGCCTTGGTTTGGCCGGACGCTTGCGAGGTATCTCAAAACCTCGTGACCGCGTCGCGGACGTGCGGATGCGGAAGTGTGGGAACCGACGGAGGATCTTTCATGAAAACAGGCACAACGCTCGTGACGACGCTATTCGCGTTAGCAAGCTTCCCCCTCTTGGCCCAGCAGCCATCCCCAGATCGGAAGAGC